>ENA-OYZQ01000056-OYZQ01000056.1-human-gut-metagenome-genome-assembly--contig:-NODE-56-length-38157-cov-18.161776_pt1 | contig 38157 bp, 27 predicted proteins | sample MGYA00244076_ERZ653476 | MGnify/ENA primary metagenome ERZ653476 (study PRJEB26926, sample SAMN06164996) | human gut metagenome | biome: ENVO:00009003; feature: ENVO:2100002; material: ENVO:00002003... | reverse complement strand
CTTGAAGGTGCGTTAGTTCAGTTGGTTAGAATGCCTGCCTGTCACGCAGGAGGTCACGAGTTCGAGTCTCGTACGCACCGCAAAGTACATTTCGAATTTAGCATCTTGAAGGTGCGTTAGTTCAGTTGGTTAGAATGCCTGCCTGTCACGCAGGAGGTCACGAGTTCGAGTCTCGTACGCACCGCAGAAAGCAATCTCAATTTGAGGTTGCTTTTTTTGTTTTACAGCTTTGTTTTTTCCCTTTTCTATTTCTTGGTTCTATGGAAATTTAGTGGGGGTGCAGCAATAACATTGAAAGAATACCAATGAAGCTTACTCCATTGCGCAACGAAGTAAGCTTCATTGGCAATAAGAGTAAGCTTCGATGGTGATTGAAGTAGGGTTGTTAAGATACGTCTTAACTCCTTAACTCCTTTCACTTCCTGATATGCGAAAGCTCAGAAGGATATTTTTAGTAAAAATCAGTGCATTTGTTTGCGGTTATGATTATTTTTTTGTATTTTTGTCCCAAAGTATCACATATATAAACATTTCTAAAGATGGCAGCATTGAAATTATACCCAGTAGGCATACAGACTTTTGAGCGAATTATTAAGGAGAATAAGCTCTATGTTGATAAGACGGAATACATTTACAGAATGACACATTCTGGTGGATGTTATTTCTTCTTGAGCCGACCACGCCGTTTTGGTAAGTCATTATTGACTTCAACTTTTCAAAGCTATTTTGAGGGTAAAAAAGAACTCTTTAAAGGACTTGCCATCGAAAAGTTGGAGCAGGAGTGGACGGAATACCCTGTCCTGCATTTTGATATGTCGGGTGGCAAGCATATGGAAAAGAAGGAGTTGGAAGAATATTTGGGCTATCAATTGGCTAAGAAAGAGGCTACGTATGGTATTACAACACCTCAGAATGGAGCAAATAATCGTCTGACCGATTTGATTCAGACTGCTTATCGAAAGACAGGCAAGCAAGTTGTCGTGCTCATCGATGAGTATGATGCTCCTTTGTTGGATGTAGTACACGAAGAAACTTCCTTGCAGGTTCTTCGCAACGTGATGCGCAATTTCTATAGTCCATTGAAAATGTGCGAGCCTTATCTCCGCTTTGTTTTCTTGACGGGCATCACCAAGTTCTCGCAGATGAGCATTTTCAGCGAACTTAACAATATCTCTAATGTGAGCATGGATGAAGAGTATGCTGGAATTTGTGGTATCACCAAGGAAGAAGTGGTGAACCAAATGTCGGCGGATGTTGATGCTTTGGGTGAGAAGTTGGGCAAGACAAGAGAGGAGACGCTTGCGGCTCTTCGAGAGTACTATGATGGTTATCATTTTGCAGATGTCTCGCCTGACGTATTTAATCCATTTAGCTTGCTCAATGCCATGTCAAAAGGCAAATTAGATTACTATTGGTTTGCCTCTGGCACACCTACTTACTTGATCAACATGCTCAACAAGTTCCAGGTGATGCCATCTGAGATAGGTGGCAGCGAGGCTGATAAGTCGGAGTTTGATGCTCCAACAGAGAAGATGACCACCATTATGCCGTTGCTCTATCAGAGTGGCTACATCACCATCAAGGGCTATGACCCAGAGACGGAACTCTATCTCTTGGACATTCCGAACAAGGAGATTCGTGTAGGCTTGTATCGTTGTCTTTTACCTTATTATATAGGTATGAATACGGTGAAGGGTACCACGACCATCGCCAAAATGTCGGCTGCCATCCGTCGCAACAACATTGATGGAGCACTTGAGATGCTCCAGACTTATCTCGGCACGATTCCTTATTGTGACAATACGGATTATGAGGGGCATTATCAGCAGATGATGTATGTCATCTTCTCCATCCTCGACAATTACGTGGATGTGGAGGTTCACACGCCAAAGGGACGTGTCGATATGGTGCTCCGTACCGCCACCCATCTCTACCTCTTTGAGTTGAAACTAAACCAAAGTGCTGATGTGGCAATGAAACAGATCGACTTGAAGGAGTATGCGAAGCGTTTCGCCCTCTGCGGTCTGCCAATCGTTAAGGTGGGTATCAACTTTGATGTGGAGACGCATACCATCAAGGATTGGAAGGTAGAAGAAGAAAAAAATGTTGTACTTTTGCAGGAAAAGAGATTAAAATAACGATGAAGAAACTTTCAGTAATCATATATTTGGCAATGGGTGCATGTGCCTCGCCGGTGTTGGCGCAAAGCAATCAGGCTTTGCGAGATTCTTTGGCTCATGCCACGGATATTCTTGCTTACCATCCCGACAGTATTGATCTTCGATTGAAGAAAGCGGCATGGAACATCCAGTTGGAACAATGGAATTATGCGAAGGATGATCTGGATAAGGTTTTGTATTTAAATAATACCAACATAGCAGGACTGTTTTATCGTTCCTTTGTTAATGAGAAGTTGAACAGATACAACTTTGCCCGGCTCGACTACCAGAATCTTCTGGTTCTTGTGCCTGGTAATTTTCAAGCGCAGTTGGGGTTGGCTTTGCTCAATCAGAAAGACTTGCATTTTACGGAAGCTTATGATGGCATCAATAATCTGATAGAACAGTATCCGGATAGTGCCATCGCTTATGCAGCCCGTGGCGGTATGGAAAAGGAAAAGGGGCAGTTGGAGTTGGCGGAGTATGATTATGCGCAGGCTATTGCTCGGGATAGCGCCAATCAGGATTATCTTATCAATCATGTAGATTTGCTCGTCAAGTTGGGGAGGAAACAGGAAGCATACGCAGATTTGGAGCGTCTTTTAAAGTTAGGCGTAGCGCCAGGACAGTTGCGTGATTTCTATATTCGTTTGAGAACCAAGAAGAAATAGTTGTCTTGGTTCTCCTTCTCGTTGTTTTTTTGTCCCACAGATTTCACAGATTTCCACAGATTTTTTATGGAATCTCTAATGAATCGCTTTGTCCAATCCCAGGGGGATATCTGCAACGACCGAACAGGTCGCCTCCGCAAAATTCCGTGTCGTCCGATGATGAAAAAAATCTGCGTCATCTGCGAAATCTGCGTGACTAAAAAAACGTCCCAAGAAAAATCTGTGTATATCTGTGAAATCTGTGGGACTTTTTACAACCTCAGGGGGTATCTGCAACGACCGAACAGGTCGCCTCCGCGAAAATCCGTGAGTAATCGCCTCAGCAGGAAACCTCCGAATAAATTCCGTGTCATCCGATGAATAAAAATCTGCGTCATCTGCGAAATTTGCGTGACAAAAAATCCCACGCAGATATTCTTATTTGTCTCTAATTCTGTTCCATTTGCCATAATTTATTAAAAACTTTTTTGCAAAGTCAAGTTTTATTTGTATCTTTGCATCGTTTTAGTTGATAAAATAATAAAGTAAGAAATTAAATAGATAAGAATGAAAAGAAGGAATCTTCTATCAGCAGCATTACTTTCTTTAGTACTTTTTTCGAGTTGCGATTCGGTGTTTGACGTGCATCCTTATGATGTGAGGGTGAAAGGACAGACCCAGATTAATTCGACGATGATCACGAAGATAGAGAATGCCGTTAAGTCACAAGACACCATCCGTTTTGCTTTTATCAGCGACTCGCATCAGTGGTTGAACGACTTGTCTGATTTGGTGGGTGATATCAACAAGCATGACAGTATCGATTTTGTAATTCATGGAGGTGACATTACAGACTTCGGTTCTACGCGAGAGTTTGAATGGACTCGTGATAAATTATTCAAACTCAATAAGCCTTTTGTCGTACTATTGGGTAATCACGACTGCTTAGGTACGGGCAATCAGGCCTATGAGAAGATGTTCGGAAATCCGGATTTCAGCTTTATCGCCGGACGAGTCAAGTTTGTCTGTCTTAATACCAATGCCATCGAATATGATTATTCTATGGCAGTTCCTAATTTCGATTACATGGAGGAAGAAGTGACCAGTCGGGCTGATGAGTTCGATCGGACCGTTGTATGCATGCATGCCGCTCCTTATACAGAGCAGTTTAATAATAATGTGGCAAAGGTATTTAATTACTATACCCAGAACTTTCCGAAACTGATGTTTTGCCTGTATGGTCATGGTCATCACACGGAACAGACTGATATCTACAAGAATGGCATCATGTATTATCAGGTAGGCAATACGCCGAAGCGAGAGTATTATATATTTAAGATAACCCCAAAAGACTACAGCTATGAGATTATTAAATTCTAAACGGATCATGTTGATGGCTTTGGCATTGTGTGGGATAAAAACAAGCTTGTTTGCAGTAACTTTTGGAAAGACAGCAAGTTTTGAAAAGATAGAAAAAACAGAAATGTCTGATTCTATTGATGCGCCAGTTGTTTATACTCATCCTGATACTACTCGTTACGACAAGCGTATTCATCATTATCGCCAGAATTGGGAGTCTCTGATACCTACCCAGTTGATATTACAGACTTGTGGCAATATGGGGCTTTTCTCCGTTGGAGTAGGATGGGATTATGGCAAGCGTGGACAATGGGAGACTCAGTTGCTGTTTGGCTATATTCCCAAATACAGTTCCCATTCCGCAAAAATGACGATCACGCTCAAGGAGAATTATATCCCTTGGTCTATCAATCTCAAGAAGGGCTGGGCTTTTGAACCATTGGAGTGTGGATTGTATTTCAATACAGTCATCGGACAGGATTTCTGGACGAAGCAGCCAACAAAGTATCAGAGTGGTTATTATCCTTTTTCCACCCGTATTCGCCCGAACCTATTTATCGGTGAGCGTTTTTCCAAGGAAATTCCTAAGAATAAGCGTAAGTTCATCAAAAGTTTTTCGTTTTTCTATGAATTGGGCACCAATGACATTTACTTCATGCGCTTGTATCGCAATGGAGGAAAGGCGGAATTCTGGGATGTCTTCGGATTGTCGCTGGGTCTCAAGGCCCAGTTGTTCTGATATTCCTATTTTCATCGGATGATGCGGAATTAATTTTTATTCTATTTCCAGACAGACCACTCCGTTGGAGAAATCGTGAATGGAGTAGTGGGTGTCACCCTGGATGAGCAGTCCCTGATAGGGGCGATTAAGCATATAATCTCTTTTCGTATCATCATCTTCGTGGATGGTGATACGAAAGGAGCCGCTGAGGGCTACGTAGAACTTGTAGCTTTCTTTTTCTGTGTATTTTTCCAATTCTTTACCCTGGCAGATACCATATAGATATTCCACGCGATGGATATGGAAAGGGATGTTTTTCATCTCTTCCGTCACAGTCAGACTACCCCTTGGGTCGAATATTTTGGGCAACAGTATGATTTCTTCTTTCTTTTCCATTGTCTTTTTCTTTATTAATAATAACGGCTAATTTTCTAATTTATTATATGAAAGAATACATGCTATCATAAAACTAAAGATCGGCTACCTTCACAGGCAGCCGATCTACATTCAATAGGTATTAGTTTTCTTTAAGGTAAAAAGATTGTATTCAGGATAACGTTTGCAAAGATAATAAATTAAATTGAAAACCCCAAGGCTTTACTTGTTTTTTTTAATAAAAATATTTTTTTTCTAAAAATAGTTTGGTTGATTCGATGTATTTCTTTATATTTGCAATCGATATGGCGAAAACTACGTTAGGATTTTTCCTCTGTAGTTAACTAACGGACTTATTTATTTAAAATCTTATAATTATGAACAAAATGATGAAATGGCTTTTTGTAGCCGTTGCGTTTACAGGTATGTGCGCGTGCTCAGGTGAGGATGCTTTACAGCAGTCTTCACAGGTTGAAACTTCCAGTGTTAGTTTCAGTTTCTTTGATTCGACCGTAGAGAAATTTGGAGAGGCAAAACTTTCGAATGGTGCGATGGAAGCAAATGGGGGATCTATTACCCGGGCAGGTGATAGTTTCCTTACGGGCGATGTTCAGACCCGAGCTGATGATAACACGACTACTACGTGGAAAAAGAGATTTACCCGTCTCGACATTGCCATTATTCCAGTCAATTCCCCTCAGGCTATTCAGTATATCCATCAGGCTGATGCCACTCAGGATAGTTTCGGTTCTGCTACTTTGCGTTTGCCTATTGGCAAGTACAAGATGGTGGCTATTGCCAGCAAGGTGGAAGGAGAGGTGAATATCGTTTCGGCAGAGAAGGTTACTTTTCCGGAAAAAGAGAAACTGGACGATATGGCTTATGTCTGCAAGGATATCGAGGTGAAGAGTGGCAGCAACACCTTCAATTGTAAGTTGGAGCGAGCTATTTCCCTTCTGAAATTCCAGTCTTCCGATAATCTGCCTGTTGGTTTTTCCAAGATTGAAGCTTCTTTGGTGGGAAATGTTAGCCGGGTATTCAATCCTACTACGGGTTATGGTGTCGTAGATGCTGGTGGCAATACGCACAATAGAAATTGGAGTCTTGCAAATGCAAAATCAGGAAAAGTGGGACTTTCTATCTATGTTTTTCTCGCATCTGAGAAGGAAACCATTCAGGCAGATTTGAAAATATATAATACTGATAATGAGGTTGCTAAGGCGCTTCATTTTGATCAGGTGATTCTCCAGCAGAATCACGTTACTACTTATACGGGTCCTCTGTTTACTTCTGGTAGTGCTTTCGAGTTTACCTTTGAAAATACTGATCTCTTGAAGTCTGGTTATGACAAGACATTTGATGATGATGGTCTGACGAAATAGGAACATTGTGGTCCCGTTTAATTGTTTTTTTGTCCCACAGATTTCACAGATATACACAGATTTTTTCATTATCGGAGTTTTTTAGTCACGCAGATTTCGCAGATGACGCAGATTTTTTCATCATCGGATGACACGGAATTTATTCGGAGGTTTCCTGCTGCGGCGATTACTCACGGAATTTCGCAGATGCGACCTGTTCGGTCGTTGCAGATACCCCCTGGGATCGGATAAAGCGCTTCACCAGAGATTCCATAAAAAATCTGTGTATATCTGTGAAATCTGTGGGACAAAAAAAATCCCACGAAGAAAAGATATTCCCTGAGAGTGGAAAATGTCCCACAGATTTCACAGATATACACAGATTTTTCTTGGGACGTTTTTTAGTCACGCAGATTTCGCAGATGACGCAGATTTTTTTCATAGGATGACACGGAATTTATTCGGAGGTTTCCTGCTGCGGCGATTACTCACGGAATTTCGCAGATGCGACCTGTTCGGTCGTTGCAGATACCCCCTGGGATCGGATAAAGCGCTTCACCAGAGATTCCATAAAAAATCTGTGTATATCTGTGAAATCTGTGGGACAAAAATAATCCCACGAAGAAAAATCTGTGTAAATCTGTGAAATCTGTGGGACCAAACCCTCCCACGAAGAAAAATCTGCGTCATCTGCGAAATCTGCGTGACCAAAAACAATAGCAGCACATATCGGGCGCGAGCCATTGGCCAGCGGCCAAATATCCGCACAAATCCGTGAGTAATCCGATAAGCAAGACTGCCTCTGATTCATCCGGAAAATTTTGTCCCACAGATTTCACAGATATACACAGATTTTTCTTGGGACGTTTTTTTAGTCACGCAGATTTCGCAGATGACGCAGATTTTTCTTGGGACAAAACCCTCCCACACAGATTTTTATTTGCCTATAGTCTTGCCCTTATTTTTGTTCTTCTTCTTTTTCTTTTTGATTCCGAACAGGTCCTTCAGTCCGTTGAAGTCTTTCTTCATGATAAGACCGAAGCCTTGAGTGTTCAGACTGTTCTTGGTGAAGTAACGGTCGTTGGTCTGGTTGTACATTCTCACGGCGAGATTACCATTCGGAAAGATGAGGTAACGCAGGTCGAAGTCACCGATAAAGCTCTGGGTGGCATTGGCATTGTCCCTGTAGCCGAACTGTCCGTTGAAGAGCAGACGGTTGTTGAACAGGCGACCGCTCAGAATACCCTCATATTCCGCATTGCTGAAACCCTCGTCTCCCGTAGAGATGTTGGCACCGAAATTCCATTCGTTGCTTTTCACCAGACTGGAGAGAACAGTGTTGATCTGCTGTGAGATGGTACCGCTCAGAATACTCTGCATGGCAAGCGAAGTCTGACTCTGTTGCGCAGCATCCTCAGTAGCCTGATTGTTCTTCGTCTGTGCATAGAATCTTCCGATACCGAGCAGATAGAGCACCTGCTGGTTCATCTCCTCCTGCGAATTGATGAGCGAATAGATCATCTGTTTCGCATCGCTGTTTACCGTAGGCAGGTCCATCGAGAAATCTACGCTCGGTGCATTTGGCGTGCCCTTGATATTCATGAGACAATCTACTCGGATATTGTTGCTGGAGAAGGAGCGACCGATGTTCAAGTCGCTCAGCGGCACTCCGTTCACCACGTATTTAGCCTGAAGGTTGAGTGCTGCCTTATATGGATTACCACCGAAGTTGATGGTTCCTCCCGGCAAGAACTCGAAATCCTTCTTGATGATGTTCTGGATGGTCAACTTATAAATACCATGATCCACCACATAGTTGCCAAACATATCAAACGAACCCTTGTTGAAATAGTTGGCTCTGATTACGCCGTTTCCGTTGAGCGTGATGTAGTCACCGCTCTGTGGATCCATGAGTAATTTGAGCGTCAGGTTCTGGTTGGTGTTCACCAGGAAGTTGATGCGCATATCCGATTCCATATCGTCATCGTCATCATCCTTTTTGGTGTTCTTTGTGAATGAGAAAGGCTTTTCCCACTCAGGTGTAGCATCATTCCAGTGGATGAAACTCTTGTCGCTGATGGCATCCGGACTTGCCACGTTATAAACGAAGATAGAACCGTGCTCCGGTACGGCATCGATGTCGATGACGGTCTCACCGCTCTTGCCGTGTATGCCCACGTCTCCCGTAGCATATACCGTGCCGTAGAAGGTGTTATCGCCAAATTCCCGGATGTCATATCCCAAGAAGTTCTTTGCCTTCAGGTCGAGGTCGTAGCTCAACTTGGTGAGGTGCTTATGGTGGATGCCACCGTTTACCACGGCAATGTTGTTGTTGCAGTCGTAGATGGTATCGTTTATCAGCAGGATGTCGTCAGGGATGGCATGAGCACGGAGTCTGTCAAAGTGATATTCGGTGCCCAACTGCTTCATGTGCATCTTACCGCTTATTTCTATGTCGCCCACGAGGTTGATTTTCTTCAGGTCGCCCACTACGTTCACCTTTCCGTGACCCTGTGCCTCAAGATGATCCATGAAACTGCCACAGAAGTTTTCCATGAATTTCATATTGGTTCCGGCGGCCTCAATACCGAGGTCGATATAGTTGCGCTTAGGAGATACATAGCCGTTGATGTAGGTCTGTCGTCCAGGTCCTTCATCAGCAGTAGCCCTGATGTCTATCTGTTCGTCTTCCTTGTTGAAGTTTACGAAGGCATGGAGAATGCCCATCGGTCCGTTCTCGAAGGTGAAGTCCTGGATGTCCAACTTGGCATAGGCATCAGGATCCTGGAAGATAGACTTCACGACAGCTTTCCCTGTGGCTTTTCCTGTGAAATCCACCGAGTGGAAGTTGACGAGGTTGAGGATGTATGCCACATCTACGTCCTTCAGGTCAGCCACGATGGAATCCTCCTTGTTAGGAGTAGCCATACCATTGATGATGACGTGCTGTTTGTCGTGTTTCACTACGAAATTATCCACGGTGAGGTGGTTTTTGTGGTATTCCACGGTAGATGCCTTCACATCCCATTGCGTATCTCCCAACATCAGACTGGAAGGTTTCACGCTGGTCTGTATGGTCAACTGTCCCTGTTCATTCTTTGAGAATCGGGTATCAGCATTCAGCAAACCGCTTAATGGCAGCTTGGATGAATGGTTATTATAATTGAGTAATGTAGAGAGCACATTGTCTGCCGCCGCTGCTTTCAGTTTGATTTCCGGAGCCTTCTCGTAAGGCATACCCTGTGTGATGCGTGCTTCCAGGTTGAGCGCATTGTCCAGGGTGGTGAGTTCCACGTTTCCGTTGTGGAACGGTTTGCCGTTATAACTGAAGAGTGGGGCACTGAGGTAGAGGTTCAACTCATTGCTCTGTTCCGATATGTTTCCGTTGATGTGGATAGGCGAACTGATAGCTAATGGAATGCCTAATATCTTGTTGAGCACCTCGGTAGAATAGATGTTGCCCTGCAGGGTGAAGTCGTTGTCTCCCTTCGCCTTCGTCTTCTTGATGCCAGGCAGTGTAGGCAATTTTTCTGCTATCATGTTCTGTATGCTCGATACTAACGTAGAGAGATTGTATTGTCCTCTGGCATGCAGGCTCATGAAAGGAGCTTCCAGATCGAGATAACTGTCGCTGCTCTGGTTGTTGGCGCTCAGGTCGATATCGTCGAGACTGTAGTCCTTGTCTGCCATCTTCACTCCGAGAATGGAAGGTTGCAGATGGTCGATATGCGTATTGATGGCATACTTGTTGCCCTTCATGGCATAGTTTCCCTCAATGTCCACGCGGATGTTCGGGTCGTCGATGGAGGCGAGTCCCTTTACGATTCCGTGGTTGTACTGTCCGTCCAGACTGATATTGCGGAAACTGTATTTATTGTAGTCGAAACGGCTGATTTCACCTTTTGCCACCAGATGGTCCTTGTTGCCTTTTACCTCGATGGTAGTAGCCACCTGTCCAAAGGTTTTGTTGGCTAAGATGCGGTCGAGGGCAATACCCTTGGTCGCTATTTTAGCCTGGATCTTTTTGCCGTTCTTGGAGAGTTGGATGTCAGCATTTCCAGCGCCCGTTTCCAATCTTCCCTTCGAACTGAGTCTGTCGCCACGACCGCTGAGATGGCCCACATAGTGGATGCCTCCGAGACGGGTCACTTCTTTAGGAACATTAATTTTCTTGCCTAAATTATGAGAGATGAAACTGATGCCCCCTTCGGTCAGGTTGAGATTGGCGATATCCACATCCCATGCCGGACGGCTGTTCCAGTCGCTGATTCTTCCTTTAGCCTGCAGATTGATGCTGCCGCTTCCCGTCTTGAAGTTAATCTTCTGACATCTCAGTGAGGTAGAGGTGCCTGTAAACTGTGTGTCGAAGAATACGGCATCCTCGAAATGACGGAAGATAGGGAGCAGACAGGCGATGTCTGACAGGGTGATTTTCGACTGTTCGATACTGCCCGAATATTGCAGACTTGGCATCACCAGCTTCCCGTTATCAAATCGGTAAGTGGCATGTATGTCGCCTAAGGTGATATCAGAATGTGGCAACTGCAGTTCAAACTCCTTCAGCGAAGCTTCACGCTTGTCCGCCACCAACTTAAAACTGAGAGAATTCAGTTGAAGTCCTGATTGATCGCGGAACGCTAATTTCTTGATATGCAGATTGATAGCGTCATCAGTGATGTGATTGGCAATGATGTGGGTCGAGAGGTCGCTGATGCTGATATGAGCAGGTGAGAAAACCCCGGGTTGAGAAGCGATATACCGCTTGTCATACTTCACCGCACCGTGTCGGATGATCAGACTTCCTATGTGCAGGTCGAGTGGCGTATGCTTGGTGGTATCCTTGGAAGCCAATGAGTCGAGCACAAACTGGAAGTTGTGCTTGCTCTGTGCCGTCTGCTGATACAGGTTGGCTTTCAGACCGAACAGCTGTGCCGATGCGATGGAAATCTTATGGTTGAGCAGAGGCAGCAAACTGACCTTTGCCGAAATTCTGGACGCATAGATCATGCTGTCGCCTTTCTGGTCGTACATCATCACATCATCGATGATGATACGGTTGAAGAAGCCTAAATTCACGCTTCCCACCGTCACTTTCGTATCGAATTTATCGGCGAGCGCACTTGAAACCTGAGAACCCAAGAAGTGCTGTACTGGAGAGAGATGTACCAATACAGTGAGCAGAACATAGACACCTACCAGTGTCCAGATGATGCCGTTGAATATATGTTTTAACTTTTTCAGAGCTTTACTATTTATGTGATTAGCGGCAGAATCGAAGTGAATTTTGCAAAGTGTATTTGACAAAATCTTTCGAGCCGCTGAATATTTATTAATTTTTTTGGCAAAAATACTGCTTTTTTATTACAATACCGAATAATTCGCCCTTTTTTCTTTCCATTCTTACTTTTTTTTGCTAATTTTGCAGCAATGTTTGCAGTTTTTAATGTATAAAGTCTTTGTTTAGCCGACATTTTGACTTGTGAGTCAACGGGAAAGAGACGAAGGGAAAAAGTCCCACAGATTACACAGATTTATCTTCATTGGCGAAGGTGCTGTATGAAAGATAATTCGTGAGAACTGTAGGAGATAAAAGAAATAGTTTTCAACGAAAGTAATAAGAACGAAAATCAGTTTATATAAATATTTAATATGTAGTTATGGCAAATGTAATTAAGTTACGTAAAGGCTTGGACATTAACCTGAAGGGGAAGGCTTCCAAGGATGTTGCGCTGCAAGTGTCAGAGACTGACGAGTATGCACTCGTTCCTGAGGCTTTTGTAGGTGTTACTCCTAAGGTAGTAGTGCGCGAGGGTGACCATGTCAATGCCGGTGATGCCTTGTTTGTCAATAAGGCATGCCCAGAGGTGAAGTTTGCCTCACCTGTGAGTGGTGTTGTGACCGCCATAGAGAGGGGTGACCGCCGCAAGGTACTCTGCATCAAGGTAAAGGCCGATGCTGAGCAGACCTCAACGGATTTCGGTAAGAAGATCGTGGATGAGATGGATGGCGATGCTGTCAAGCAGGCTTTGCTTGAGGCGGGACTTTTCGGATACATCAACCAGTTGCCTTACGCTGTGTCAACAACTCCAGACACAACGCCTAAGGCAATTTTTGTTTCCACACTTCGTGATATGCCGTTGGCAGCCGACTTTGAGGTGGAACTTCTCGGCAACGAGCAGGCATTCAAGACAGGTCTTACCGCATTGAGCAAGATCGCCAAGACTTACCTCGGTGCAGGTGTCAACCAGCCAAATGTAGCATTGATGGCAAGCAAGGAGGTAGAATTGAATATCTTCGACGGTCCTTGTCCTGCTGGTAATGTGGGTGTACAGGTCAACCATATCGACCCAGTCAACAAGGGTGAGGTGGTATGGACAGTAGATCCTGCAGCCGTTATCTTCTTCGGTCGCCTCTTCCTTACTGGTAAGGTGGATCTCAGCAAGAGGGTAGCAGTAGCCGGTAGCGAAATCAAGACTCCAGGTTATGCTGAAGTATTGGTAGGTACCCCTTTTAGTGCTTTTGTAGCCGACCAGTTGAAAACTACTGAGCACGTGCGAGTTATCAATGGCAATCCTCTGACAGGTACTCAAGCATCACTTGCCTCTTATGTAGGTGGACACACCTCAGAGATCACCGCTATTCCAGAGGGTGACGACAAGGATGAGATGCTGGGCTGGATACTTCCACGCACCGATCAGTTCTCTACATCCCGCAGCTATTTCTCATGGCTTTTCGGCAAGAAGAAGGAATATGCGCTGGATGCACGTGTGAAGGGTGGTGAGCGCCACATGATCATGAGCGGCGAGTACGACTCAGTATTGCCAATGGACATCTATGGTGAGTATCTCATCAAGGCCATCATCACAGGCGATATCGACAAGCAGGAGCAACTCGGTATCTACGAGGTGAGTCCAGAAGACTTTGCTGTAGCTGAGTTTGTAGATAGTTCCAAGCTCGAACTCCAGAAGATTGTACGTGACGGTTTGAATACCTTGCGTAAGGAGAATGCTTAATTTAATGAATAAATAAAAAATGAGTGCATTAAGAAATTATCTCAATAAGATAAAGCCTAACTTCCAGGAGGGAGGTAAGCTTCATGCCTTCGAGAGTGTCTTCGATGGTTTCGAGAGCTTCCTGTACGTGCCTAACACGACAGCGAAGAGCGGAGCCAGCATTCACGACTCTATCGACTCGAAGCGCATCATGAGCTTTGTGGTAATCGCCCTGATTCCTGCATTGCTCTTCGGTATGTATAATGTGGGATACCAGAATTTCAAGGCTGCCGGTACATTGGATACTGCCAGCTTCATCGAGGTCTTCGGCTTCGGATTCTTAGCTGTCCTCCCTAAGTTGCTGGTTAGCTACATCGTGGGTCTCGGCATCGAGTTTGCCTGGGCTCAGTGGAAGCACGAGGAAATCCAGGAGGGTTATCTCGTCAGCGGTATCATCATCCCATTGATCATTCCTATCACTACACCGCTCTGGATGCTTGCATTGGCTTGCGCCTTCGCAGTTATCTTCTGCAAGGAAATCTTCGGTGGTACAGGTATGAACATCTTCAATGTGGCTGTAGGTGCCCGTATGTTCCTCTTCTTCTCATATCCATTGGCTATGAGTGGTGATAAGGTTTGGATTGCCAAGGATGCCATCTTCGGTCTCGGCAACACCTTGCCAGACGGATTTACAGCGGCTACTCCGCTCGGACAGTTGGCTCAGAACATTACGCCTACCGCTAATCTCTGCGACGCCATCACAGGTTTCATCCCAGGCTGTATCGGTGAGACTTCTGTCATCGCCATTGCCATCGGTGCCATTATCCTTCTCTGGACAGGTATCGCATCTTGGAAGACCATGGGTTCTGTATTCGCAGGTGGTATCGTGATGGCGCTTATCTTCCAGGCGCTCGGTATGACACCTATCGCTTGGTATGAGCACATCGTTCTCGGTGGTTTCTGCTTCGGTGCCGTATTCATGGCTACCGACCCTGTAACCTCTGCCCGTACAGAAAAGGGTAAGTACTTCTACGGATTCTTCATCGGTGCCATCGCCGTTATCGTACGTGTGATGAACCCAGGTTATCCAGAGGGTATGATGCTCGCTATCTTCTTCGGCAATATGTTTGCTCCACTCATCGACTACTGTGTAGTTCAGAGCAACATCTCACGCCGTGCTAAACGTGCAATTAAATAATGTAGGAGGAATGTAGATATGAAGACAAATTCAAATAGCTATACTATTATCTATTCGGTTATCATCGTGGTAATCGTAGCATTCCTGCTCGCATTCGTGTCTTCTTCATTGAAGGCAACACAGGATGCTAACGTGGCACTGGATACTCAGAAGCAGATTCTGAACTCACTCAACCTCCGCGACCTCGACAATGCAACTGCGGCTGCTAAATATAAAGAGGTGGTAAAGGCTGAGAAGGAGAAGGACGGCATGAAGTATTACGAGTGCGAGATTGATGGTCAGAAGAAGACTGTATATTCTGTCAAGGGTATGGGTCTCTGGGGTGGTATCTCAGGCTTCATTGCCGTAGATGCCGACAACAATACCATCTATGGCGTATATTTCAACCACGAAGGCGAGACAGCCGGACTCGGTGCTGAAATCAAGGACAACCTGAAGTGGCAGCAGAAGTTCCAGGGCAAGAAGATTCACAAGGATGGCGTACAGGGCATCGCGCTCGGCGTTGAGAAAGACGCTCCAGCAGGCGACCCAAATAATGTGGATGCCGTGACAGGTGCTACATTGACATCCGATGGTGTGGATGCTATGCTCAAGGAAGGTCTTGCTAAATTCATTAAATAATTAAGCGATATTATGGCATTATTTAGTAAACAAAATAAGGAGGCATTCATCAAGCCATTGAACGGTGACAACCCTGTCCTCGTCCAGGTGCTTGGTATCTGTAGTGCCTTGGCTGTTACTTCACAGTTGAAGCCAGCCATTGTGATGGGACTTGCCGTTACGATCATCACGGCATTCTCTAATGTGATTATTTCCATCATCCGCAACACCATCCCTCAGCGCATCCGTATCATCGTTCAGCTGGTGGTAGTTGCTGCCTTGGTTACCATCGTGAGCCAGGTATTGAAGGCTTTCGCCTACGATGTGAGCGTGCAGCTCTCAGTGTATGTAGGTCTGATCATCACCAACTGTATCCTGATGGGTCGTTTGGAGGCATTTGCCATGATGAACAAGCCTTGGCCTTCATTCCTCGATGGTGTAGGTAATGGTTTGGGTTACGCCCTCATCCTCGTGATTGTGGGTGCAGTACGTGAGCTTTTAGGCCGTGGCTCATTGCTCGGTTTCCAGCTGATTCCAGAGGGAGCTTACGATTTCGGATATGTTAACAACGGTATGATGACGATGCCAGCCATGGCATTGATTCTCGTTGGATGTGTAATCTGGGTACATCGTGCCTATATTTATAAGGAGGAGAAGTAAGATGGAGCACGCAATAAGTTTGTTTTTCCGTTCGATTTTCGTCGATAACATGATCTTCGCCTACTTCTTAGGTATGTGTTCATACTTGGCAGTATCTAAGAACGTGAAGACCTCTTTGGGATTGGGTTTGGCAGTAACCTTCGTGTTGCTCATCACCGTACCAGTAGATTATCTCCTGCAGACCAAGGTGCTCAGCGCTGACGGAATCTTAGGTGTGGATCTCACTTATCTGAGTTTCATCCTCTTCATCGCAGTCATCGCCGGTATCGTGCAGTTGGTCGAGATGGTTGTAGAGAAGTTCTCTCCATCGCTCTATGCAGCTTTGGGTATCTTCCTGCCATTGATTGCCGTAAACTGTGCCATCATGGGTGCATCACTCTTCATGCAGCAGCGCATCCTGATGGATCCTACCAATACTCAGGCTATCACCTCAGTATGGGATAGCATCGTATATGCAGTAGGTTCCGGTCTCGGTTGGACACTCGCCATCGTCTTGATGGGTGCCATCCGCGAGAAGATGCAGTATTGCGACGTGCCAAAGCCATTGCAGGGACTCGGCATCACATTTATCACAGTAGGCCTCATGGCAATGGCTATGCTTTGCTTCTCAGGCTTGAAAATCTAAAATAGGAGGACTATAGATATGGGTAATACATCATTTATATTGGCTAGTATCGGAGTTTTCCTCGTAGTGATTCTCCTGCTGGTTATCATCCTGCTCGTGGCTAAGAAGTATCTCAGCCCAAGCGGAAATGTAAATATCGAAATCAATGGCGACAAGACCATCAACGTGCCTCAGGGCAGCAGTTTGATGACTACGCTGAATGAGAACGGCATCTTCCTGCCTTCTGCCTGCGGCGGTAAGGCAAGTTGCGGCCAGTGTAAGGTTCAGGTGCTCGAAGGCGGCGGCGAGATTCTCGATTCCGAGAAGCCTCACTTCACCCGTAAGCAGATTAAGGACCACTGGCGCTTAGGATGCCAGTGCAAGGTGAAGGGCGACCTGAAGATCAAGGTGCCTGAGAGTGTGATGGGCGTGAAAGAGTGGGAGTGCGAGGTGATCTCCAACAAGAACGTTTCCAGCTTCATCAAGGAGTTCAAGGTGGCTCTGCCTCCAGGCGAGCACATGGACTTCGTTCCTGGTTCTTACGCTCAGATCAAGATTCCTGCATACGACTGCATCGATTACGACAAGGACTTCGACAAGGATCTCATTGGCGAGGAGTACATCGGAGCATGGAAGAAGTTCAACATCTTCTCTCTCAAGGCTCACAACCCAGAGCCTACCATTCGTGCTTACTCTATGGCGAACTATCCTGACGAGGGTGACATCATCACCTTGACCGTTCGTATCGCTACAACTCCATTCTTGCCACGTCCACAGGTAGGATTCCAGAACGTACCAACAGGTATCGCTTCTTCTTACATCTTCTCATTGAAGCCAGGCGACAAGGTAATGATGAGTGGTCCTTACGGTGACTTCCATCCTAACTTCACTTCTGGCAAGGAGATGATCTGGATTGGTGGTGGTGCCGGTATGGCTCCATTGCGTGCGCAGATTATGCACATGACCAAGACATTGCATACTACCGACCGTGAGTTGCACTTCTTCTATGGTGCTCGTGCATTGGGTGAGGCATTCTTCCTGGAGGACTTCTGGGAGCTTGAGAAGGAATTCCCTAACTTCCACTTCCATCTTTCATTGGACCGCAAGGACCCAGTGGCAGATGCTCAGGGCGTGAAGTACTACGAGGGATTTGCTGTTAACTGCATCCGTGATACCTACTTGAAGGATCACGAGGCACCAGAGGATTGCGAGTACTATCTCTGCGGACCTCCAATGTTGATCAAGACCGTAACCGATTATCTGGATTCTCTGGGAGTAGATCCTGAGAGCATCATGTATGATAACTTCGGATAAAGATAATAAAATAAGCCGTTCGAGGGTGTGTCATAAGTCCATGACGCACCCTTTTTTTTCCTACAAATACTTTTATAATTTCCCTTCTCTGCTCGGGTATTTTTTCTCCTTGCCCACGCAAGAATTTTTCCGTGGGCAGGGAAAAATAAAAGTGAGTACAGAGACGGAAATAATGCACCTAATTTCTCGAAAATTGCAGCTGGATGAAGAAGCGCATTTTTACAACTTAACGATGCGCATCATTAACACCTAACGATGCGCATCATTGACACCTAACGATGCGCATCATTAGACCTTAATAAAGCGCATCATTAGACCTCAATAAAACTTAGACCTCAATAAAGCGCTTTGTTAGAGCTTATAAATGTATTTCCTTTGAGGAAATGCTTTATAAAATGAGGGTGCGTCATGGCTTATGACACACCCTCGTTTTTTGTATTGTTAACAGACTTCTTGACTATAAATCTTGGTAGTTTGTCATTTTTTTCCTAATTTTGCATCACGTTATCCGTCACAATGGATCAACAGTGACAGAATCGCATTAAAATAATAGAAATCAAAAGGAAAGAAGAATTATGAAATACCTCTTATTTTCGGATATACATGGCTGTTTGCCAGCATTAGAACGGGCACTCGACTTCTATGAGGCTCAGAAGTGTGATATGATGTGCATCATGGGTGACATCATCAACTATGGTCCCCGCAACCGCATTCCGGAGGGCATCGACCCTAAGGGCATCGTGGAGCGCCTCAATGGTCTGGCAGACCAAATTATCGCCGTACGTGGCAACTGTGATGCCGAGGTCGATCAGATGCTGCTCGATTTCCCTATCATGGAAACCTACGCCCTGCTCGTGGATGACGGCAAGCGATACCTGCTGACCCACGGACATATATATAATAAGGAGAATATGCCTAAGGGACCTTATGATGCCATCATCTATGGTCATTCTCATCTTTGGGAACTGTCGCATTCCGACCGTGCCATCTGCAATACGGGCAGCATCACCTTCCCTAAGGGCGGCAATCCTCCTACCATCGCCACCTTAGAGGACGGCAAGTTCACCATGTACAATTTGGATACATTGGAAGTCATGGCTACCATGGAGGTGTAATCAAAAAAGGAAAATCCTAACAATATGATCGAGGAATATCAAATCAGAATTCTGCCAGAACAGGCAGCGAGCGAGGAAGGCATCAAGCGCTATCTCGCCAAGGAAAAGGGGTTGGATGTGAGAACACTCAACCAGGTGAGAGTACTCAAGAGAAGCATCGATGCCCGCCAGCGCACCATCTTTGTCAATCTCAAGGTGCGTGCCTATATCAATGAGTTTCCGCAGGACGACCAGTATGTCCATACGGAATATCCCGACGTGAGCAGTAAGCCTTGTGTCATCGTGGTGGGAGAGGGACCTGGCGGTCTCTTTGCTTCCCTCAAACTCATCGAATTGGGTTACAGACCGGTGGTTTTGGAGCGTGGCAAGGATGTGCGTGAGCGCAAGAAAGACCTCAGTAATATCACCAAGACCCAGAAGGTGGATGGCGAGAGCAACTACTGTTTTGGTGAGGGTGGCGCAGGTGCCTATAGCGACGGCAAACTCTATACCCGCAGCAAGAAACGTGGTAGTGTGGATAAGATACTGAATGTGTTCTGTCAGCATGGAGCCAATACGAATATCTTAGCTGATGCCCATCCGCATATCGGTACCGATAAGTTGCCGCGTGTCATCGAGAATATGCGCAATACCATTCTCCAGTGTGGTGGTGAGGTGCATTTCCAGACCAAGATGACCCGCTTCGTCTTGGAGGGCGACAAGGTGATAGGTGTGGAGGCTGTCAACCTGCAGACGGGTGCGGAGGAAAACTATCGTGGACCTGTAATCTTGGCTACCGGTCATAGTGCCCGTGACGTGTATCGCTATCTCGCTTCTTCTAAGATAGAGATTGAGGCGAAGGGCATTGCGGTGGGTGTCCGTCTGGAGCATCCTTCCCAGATCATCGACCAGATACAGTATCACAACAAGAACGGTCGTGGCAAGTATCTGCCTGCAGCTGAATATAGTTTTGTAACCCAGGTGGATGGCAGGGGTGTATATAGTTTCTGCATGTGTCCGGGTGGTTTTGTGATTCCTGCAGCTACGGGTCCAGAACAGCTTGTGGTCAACGGTATGAGTCCGAGCAACCGTGGAACGGCATGGAGCAATTCGGGCATGGTGGTGGAGACGCATCCTGAAGATGTAGCGCCATTTGTGAAGGATCATCAGGCTGTGTTGGAGGAAATCGAACTTCGCAGACAGGAGGATTCTTCACTCTTCACTCCTCACGCTTCCCTCCAAATGATGTATTTCCAGGAGATATTGGAGAAACAGTGCTGGCAGCAGGGCAACATGAAGCAGACGGCGCCATCTCAGCGCATGGCCGACTTCGTGAACAACCGTTTGAGTTACGACCTGCCTAAGAGCAGTTATGCGCCGGGTCTGGTATCCAGTCCGCTTCATTTCTGGATGCCGTCATTTGTGAGCAAGCGTCTGCAGGAAGGATTCAAGACATTCGGCAAGAATGCGCATGGATTTCTGACCAATGAGGCGATACTGATAGCGACGGAGACTCGCACCTCTTCCCCGGTCCGCATCGTTCGCGACCGTGAAACCTTGCAGCATGTCCGCATCCAGGGGCTCTTCCCTTGTGGTGAGGGAGCCGGCTATGCCGGTGGCATCGTTTCCGCAGGCGTGGATGGAGAGCGCTGTGCCGAAATGTGTGCGCAGTATATGGAGCAGCTGTGATTTAAAATAATCAAATAAAAGTTGATCATTATGGTAGAGACAAACGATAGAAGATTGCCTGTAGGTATCCAGTCCTTTGAGGAAATCAGAAGGGAAGGGTATCTTTATGTTGACAAGACAGATATCATCTGGCAACTTGCCAATAGAGGGAAAAAATATAATTACCTGAGCCGCCCACGCCGCTTTGGTAAGTCTGTGCTGGTTGATACGATCGAAGCTTATTTCTTAGGAAAGAAAGAACTCTTTGAGGGCTTGAAAATCATGGATTTAGAGACGGAATGGGTGAAGCGTCCTGTTATCAGACTCGACATGAGTCGTGCTGGCGCTGAACCGAAAACATTACGATCTTATTTAGATCTTACTTTTGATAGACTGGAGGAGGAGTATGGTATTACTCCTAAACCTACAGCCCAGCTTGCCGACCGTTTTGATGCCATCATCCAAACAGCCTGCAAGCAGACAGGACAGCAGGTGGCGATTCTTATTGATGAATACGATTCTCCATTGCAGCATTCCTGGAAGACTCCTGAGCATGAGGCGTGCACAAATGTCTATAGAGAAGTGTTTGCCATTCTTAAGGCAGATGATAAATACGAGAAGTTTGTCTTTATCACAGGTATCACCAAGTTTACACAGATTTCCCTCTTTTCTGTGCTCAATAACCTGAGCAATATCAGTTTTGATCCAGAATATGCTGCCATCTGCGGTATTACGAAGGAAGAAGCTCTCCGTGATTTCAAGCCTGAAATCAGTAAATTGGCAGCCAAGAACGACTGGATTTTCGATGAAGCCGTAGCACAATTGACGGCTTATTATGATGGTTATCATTTCAGTTATGAGAATATGGTGGATGTATTCAATCCATTCAGTCTCATCAATGCCCTTTCTGATTTTAGATTGAAGAACTATTGGGCTTCATCAGGTGCAACCTCGCTGCTTCCAAAGTTTGTGGATGATATGGAAATAAGGATGAAAGATTTTGAAATTTGTCCGATAGACAGCGATACTTTAGAGACCTCGGATGTGACAGGTGGAGGAGCAGAATTATTCCTCTATCAGTCTGGCTACCTCACAATCAAGGGATACATGGAGGGAATTTATTTGTTAGGCATTCCAAACAATGAAGTTCGCAGGGCTCTTTATAAGATAGTATTACCTGTCTTGACGTTGAAAACTGAAGCCCAAGTCATATCTACTCAAAATATGTTGTTGTATTCGCTGAAACTTGGCAATCTTCCCGAAGCCATGAAATGTCTGAAAGCTCTCATTTCGGATGTACCTTACAGCAACAAGAAACTGGCAAGTATGGACATGGAGGAGCGATACCGCCTGATTCTGAGCACCATCTTCAATGCCATCGGTTGTCGGGTGGAAGTAGAGAAGATGATTGCTACAGGCAGAATTGATATGGTGGTAGAGACTATCAATATTGTCTATGTATTAGAACTGAAATTGAGCAATAATGGCGGTGTTGATGCTGCCGCAGAGCAGATAAAAGCCAAACAATATGCCGAACCATTCCAGGCTGACAAGCGCAAAGTAATAGCCCTTGCCATAGAACTGGATGAGTTAGGAAAAGGATTGATAGATTGGAAAGCAATATAGATTATCGCAACAATATAATATGATATATAAAAAACACCTGAGCATCATTTCGCTGCTCAGGTGTTTTTGTCGGAATATTTAGGCTTACATCACGTCTTCTATTTTCCAATCTGTAATATTATGTGTAGCGACATCAAAGTTGATGCCTACCTTTACGATTGGCAAGCCACATAGAGCAAAACGTTTAGGATATTCCTTGAGGTCAATCTGCTTCATCGCTGCAGCTGCATCCTTATTGAGTTTCAACTCAAAGAGATAGAGATGCGTAGCTGTTCTCAGTACCATATCCACTCTTCCTGACGGAGTGCGAACTTCTACGTCCACGTAATTATCAAGAATAGAGAATATCACATACATCATCTGCTGATAATGCCCCTCTGAATCCGCATTGTTGCAATATGGAACCGTGGCAAGAAAAGCTTGAAGCATCTGCAAAGCCCCATTCATATCATTACGGCGAATAAGAGCCGACATCTTTGCGATGGTGGTTGTTCCCTTAGGCGTAGTCATACCTATATAATTAGGTAAGAGACTGCGATATAATCCAACACGGATTTCCTTGTTGGGAATGTCAAGCGTAAAAAGCTCAGTTTCAGGGTCGTATCCTTTGATGGTTATATAACCACTTTGATACAGTAAAGGCATGATGGACACCATCATTTCGGTCGGTGCGTCAAAGTCTGATTTGTCTGCCTCACAACGTCCTATATCAGAAGGCATTACCTGAAATTTCTTAAGCATTTCTATCAGATAGGTAGGTGTGCCAGAAGTAAACCAATAATAATCCAGACAGCCTGCAGCCATAGCATTCAATAGACTATATGGATTGAAGATGTCGGGGGACTGGGCAGCAAAGTGATAACCATCATAAAATTCTCGCAATGCAACAAGAGTCTGAATTCGGGTTAGATTCATCTTAACTGCCAAAGCATCAACATCTGCTGACATTTGAGTCTCCAATTCCTCCTTGGTAATACCGCAGATTCCTGCGTAATCATTACGCATACTTATATTGGTAATATTATTGAGTTCACTGAAGATGCTCAACTGCGAGAATTTAGTGATACCTGTCAGGAAAACAAAGCGAAGCATAGGTTCGCAATCCTTCAGAGGACTATAGAAATTACGCATCACATTGCGCAAATCTTTCAAATGAGCATCTTCATGCACAACATCAAGTAGGGGAGCATCATACTCGTCAATGAGTACAACCACCTGCTTGCCAGTTTGCTGATAAGCTTTAATAATTAAATCAGCCAAACGGGTATTAGGATCCTGACGTGGAGTATCAATACCAAAAAGTTTCTCCAGTTTATTCAATTCGAAATCCAAATATCTTTCCAGCTGGTCTTTCTCCATGTGTTTACCGCCAGCCATGCTGAAATGCAGGACAGGATATTCCGTCCAGTCCTTTTCCAACTTTTCAATAGCGAGTCCTTTGAAGAGTTCCTTCTTTCCCTGGAAATAACTCTTAAAGGTAGAAACCAATAGTGACTTTCCGAAACGGCGTGGACGGCTTAAGAAGAAATGTTTGCCACCGCTATGAGTCATGCGATAGACATATTCCGTCTTATCTACGTACAGCAGATTTCGGGTGATGATTTCCTCGAAAGTCTGGATTCCTACTGGATATAATTTCAATTCTGCCATGGTTTGTTCTTTTAAGTTTCTGGTGATAATACCTTATCAGCCTATTTGCTTTTGCAAAGCTAATCATTTTATTCGGAATAACAAAGGAAAAAGGCTAAAAAATGCTGTTTGTGCAATCGATTGCATAACGATAAGTGTAGAAATATGGGGGGAAGTGAACAGGTTTTAGATATTTTTTCTATCTTTGCCCGATAAAAGTTAGTATAATAAAAGTTTCTGACTAAGTAATGGATATTGCTAAAAGCATGTTCATCTTAAAAAAAATAGACAAAGTTAAAAATGACGTATAAGTTCCTAAAAGAGGTGATGATTACCTAACTGAATAGTTTTAAGGTCATTTACCCGCCAATAGAAGCTTAGAACAACATATAAATAATAACTTAACTAAATAAAAGATGAAAAGATTTTTTACGTTTTTAATGGCGGTTTGGGCATTATTGTCCATATCGCAAACGGTAAAGGCAGCCGATGTCACTGTCTATTTCCAATGTCCGAGTAACGGATTTGAGGTCAAGGATAATGATAATCATGTTTATACCTCTAAGGTGTCCAAGAAACTCTGTTTGAAATTGAGAAATAATCTCCTTGTAAAAATGGTTTAAAGCTATATAATTATGAAGAAAAGATTTACACTAATGATGATGGTGTTATGCTTCTTAATGGGCATACCACTGAAAATGATGGCTGAGACTGCTGCCGTCCTTAAGTATGATGCTCCTGAATCAGGCGGCACTACTGTCACGAACCCTCTCTCTGGTCGTGTTTACACCCAGGGCTACTATCTTGCAGGAAGTTTCTTCAACTTCAGTGATAATAATAATAAGGTAACCTATAATGATGCTGTGTTTAAGTTCCAGCAGCAGAAGAATGATGATGAAGGTAATGCTGTATATATGGTTGAGATACCTGCTTCTCTTACTGCTCATGCTCAGGTGATGAGCGTCAATGAATTCGGTAAGGCAGTTAAGGTTTACGGTCCTGGTAGTGCTTATGATATTAGCAAGACTTGCCCTGAAACTAATATGGCTACAGACCAGTTGATTCTTACAGGTTCTGAAACATTGGATGAGGGTACCAACTATTGGAATATAGCTACGCGTAATGAGAGTGAAAGTGAATATTCTGATGGTATGTATCAGGTGTTTATCACAATAGACCCATCAACAGGTGAGCCTTCTAAGTGGCAGTTTAAACATATTGGCAAAAAGCGTGTGGCTTACTTTATCAGCGATGCTAAGAATGCTACAGCTATGCCTGTATACGATACATACAAGAAAGAAGCTGATCAGTTTAGTAATAAATTCTTTGCTTCTGTCAATCTCTCAGTAGTACATTCATATTACGTCATATCCAATTACGTGATGAGAAAAGGTAATGAATATACGAAATATACAAGTTCTAAATATGGCACCTGTGCTCCAGCTGGCAACATTGTTAGTTGTCCTACCACTAATAAGTTGTTCTTGTTGGGTAACGGAGGCTATATTTTTGAGACAAGTGAAGATCATAATCAGTTCTCTCCAAATGAGAAACCTATGAAGACATCTACTGATCAGCAAGGTTCTCTTATCATTGAGTATAACTGTTCTAATGGTAATGATGGCGTTGCAAAGACCGATAAGCACCTTGGTATTCGTGGACAGGTGATTATTCGTGACACTCGTACAAAGATTACCTCTGTTTCCATGGTAGGTGATGCTATTCCTGGTACAGTCAAGGATGATGGCACTTGGGATTATGCATCTAAAGCAGCAGATATGACATACGATGAGACAGAGAAGTGCTATAAGGTAACGCTCATTACTACAGCAACTGATGGTGATAAGAAATTCAGATTCGTGGGTAACCACAACAAGAATATAAACTGGTATGAGGATTCTAAAACCGATGCCAGCATGAAGGCAAAAAGTCCTTATGAAGGTTCAGGTGAAGGTCATGCTGCTACTCCTTATGATCCTAATAAGGTTAATTATACACAGGGTAATGAAAACCCAGAAAAAGATTGGAATATCATCTGGAATCGCCCTGCTGGTCGCTGGACAGTACGTCTTTACTTCTATACCTATAGTGATGGTAATAATCCTAAGACTGATTATTATTATACCATTACCGCGAACAGGGAGATGGAGTTGCGCGACTTTGAGGATGTTGTTTATAAAGACTTAAATAATCATCGTAACATTCTCTTGAGAGGTGGATATAAGTACTTCAGAACCTGGAGCGCAGTTAAGGCGTGGAAGATTTCTAAGGATGTAGATATCTTCGTTGTGGATCATATAGAAAAGGATGGAGATTGCGTGAAGGTCTCTTTGAAGAAGATTTCTGCCGATGAAACAGATAACGTGATTCCTTCTAATACAGGTGTAATCCTCGCTACTAAGAAGACTGCAGAGGAAATTGATGGAGGTGCTGAATTCTTTGAGCGTGCTTCACTGACCACTTACAACACCATGGTAATCCCAATGGAGGAGTATAATGTTTCGGCTGAAACAGCAGATTATACAAGTAAAAACTTGTTGAAGCCTCTGATCTACTCTCAGGTAGTACCTACTGTAGAACATAAGGCTGAAGGTGATGTTTACAATTATCTCTTTGGCTTCTATCGTGCCAAGAAGGTCTCAGATAAATACAATGATCCTAAAGATTTCCTTTTGGGCTTCTGGCTCTCTAATGGTACAGGCGCTTTCTATAACAATAGTGCTTATCTACCAATCCCTGAGGCTACTGCCAAGAAGATGAATTTGGGAGTAAGTTATAATGACTTTGATCCTACCACACTAGCCAAGAAGGTTCCTGGAGTCATATTTGACTTTGCTAATGTTGGCGGTACAACAGGTATCAACGAGGTGGTAAATCAGAGCACTAAGTTGAACGACGGCAAATACTACACCTTGAGTGGTCAGCAGGTAGAGAAGCCTACAGCAGGTGGTATCTATATCCACAATGGCAAGAAATATATTGTTAAGTAATAAATGATGTTTAAAAAAATGTAGTTATGAAGAAAATATATATGATTCCGAGCATATCAGTTGTATCTCATGGAGTGCAGGCTGTCTGTCAGTTAAATGGAGGTTCTGGTTTGCAGAAGGATCAAAATGATTACGGTGGAACTGGTGCCAAGGAAAACGACTTCTCTTCTTGGGATTACGGTTTCGATGAGGAGGATAATTCAGAATCTAATTCCAGAAGAAAGTCGCTCTGGGATTAAGTGAAAAATCAGATGAAATGAGTTTGAAACAAAAATATACAGAGTTTATATAACAAACTTTTATTAATCATCTTTTACTAAAGTTAGACGAGGGTTGTAGTGATGCAATCCTCGTTTTTCGTTTTATAGTGCAGAAGGTTTAGTTCCTGCCACTTACGCTTACCTTCGTCTGACTGATACGGATTTGGATTACAATGGTCAGCTGTTGGGTGATATTAAGCAGAATAAAGGGCTTTTCATTTTATTTGAAATGACAAAGGGAATTGGCTAAAAAAATGCCGATTGTGCAATCGATTGCACAATAATAAGTGTAGAAATATGGGGAGAAAGTGAACAGGTTTTAGATATTTTTTCTAACTTTGCCAAGATAAAAGTTTGTATAATAAACGTTTCTGATTAAGTAGTGGCTTTTGCTAAAAGCATGTTCATCTCAAAAAATTAGACAAAGTTAAGAATGACTTATAAGTTTCTAAAAGAAGTGATGATTACCTAACTGAAAAGTACAAGGTCATCTATCTGCCAATAGAAGCTTAGAACAACATATAGATAATAACTTAAATAAAAGATGAAAAGATTTTTTACGTTTTTAATGGCGGTTTGGGCATTATTGTCCATATCGCAAACGGTAAAGGCAGCCGATGTGACTGTCTATTTCCAATGTCCGAGTACCGGATTTGAGGTCAAGGATAATGATAATCATGTTTATACCTCTAAGGTGACCAAGAAACTCTGTTTGAAATTGACAAATAAGTCCCTTGTAAAAAAAATGGTTTAAAACTGTTTAATATAGTTATGAAGAAAAGATTTACACTAATGATGATGGTGATGTGTTTCTTAATGAGCATACCACTGAAAATGATGGCAGAGACTGTTACCGTCCATTTCATTGATGAAGATAGATGGAGTGATAATGGCGGTAAAATATGTGCTTATGTTTATAAGGGTAATGCTTCCCTTATAAAGGATTGGCCTGGAACCGAGTGCAATGACATACAGATTGTTGGCGGTAAAAAAGTAGCCACGTGGACTCTCAATTTGGGGGATGGCGTTGCTGCTTCTGAGGCAGGTATAGTCTTTAATAATAATAATAAAGGAAGCCAGTACCCAGCTAAAGACGTATTTTGGCCAATTAAGGATGGTCTGTATTATTACCCAAACGGAACAACTTCTACAACTCCTCCTTCAGAAGGTGGCGACAGTGGCTCAGGAACAACTTATCCCTCTATTACCGTTAAAAGTCAGTATAATCAAGACAAATGGGGCGATAACAAGAATTTCAATTTTACCACAGAAGATAGTATAATTTATACTTGTACATTGAATGATGTGCCTGCTGGCTTACAGGCTATTTGGTTCCGGCTTAAGATAGGTTCAACAGAGTATGGACCTCAACAAAAAGCAACAGACGACTTGGCTCTGACAAGTTCTTATCAGGAGATTTATCCAATTTCATGGGGTAATCCAAAAGCTCTGATGATAGTTCCTACTTCAGGTAAGACTTCTTATACCATTACTTATGATAGAGCAAATAACCAGATTAAGTATGATGCTCCTGAATCAGGTGGCTCAACTGGCAGCGGCAGCACAACCGATGATACTTGGGCTGAGACAGAAAATCGTCTTAAGGGACGTGTTTATACCAAGGGATATTATCTCGCTGGTAACTTCTTTAGCTTTAGTGGTGCTAAAGTAACTTATGATGATGCTGTGTTTAAGTTCCAGCGGCAGAAGAATGATGATGAGGGTAATGCTGTATATATGGTTGAGATACCTGCTTCTCTTACTGCTCATGCTCAGGTGATGAGAGTCAATGAATTTGGTAAGGCTGTTAAGGTTTATGGTCCTAATAAAGCTTATGGTATTAGCTATACTTGCCCTAAAACTGATATGACTACAGACCAGTTGGATCTTAAAGGTTCTGAAAACTTGGATGAGGGTACCAACTATTGGAATATAACTACGCGTAATGAGAATGAAAATGAATATTCAGATGGTATCTATGAGGTGTTTATCACAATAGATAAAAATACACATGAGCCTTCTAAGTGGCTGTTTAAACATACACCGACCAAGCGTGTGGCATATTTTATCAGCGATGCCAAGAATGCGACAGCTCTCCCAGTCTACGACTCTCGTAAAGGTGTTGCTGATAGTTTTAGTAATCAATTTTATGGTACTGTTAGTTTCTCTGCAGATCATTCATATTATGTGATTGCTAATTACGTGCAGGATAAACACCATGAGCAATTAATAAACTATACAAAAGAAAAATATAAAACTTGTAAACCAGGTGTTGAGATAGTTCCAACCACCAACAAACTCTTCTTGTTGGGTAATGGTGGTCTTGATTTTAAAGATGCTTCACCAAATAATGAGTTCTCACCAAATGAGGATCCAATGAAACCAGGCTCTTATGCTGGTTCTTTTGTAGCTGAATTCAACCCATCTAATGGTGTTTGGGAACAGACAGATACCAAAAAACATCTTGGTATTCGTGGTCAAGTTCAGAAGCGTATTAAGGGTGAGATTATTACCTCAATTTCTATGGTTGGTGATGCTATTCCAGGTACTTTGAAAGTTGATGAAACAACAGGTAAAGAAGTTTGGGACTATGCTTCTACAGCTGCTGATATGACTTATGATGAAACAGATAAGTGTTATAAGACTACCATTATAACAACTGTTGAAGATAACGGAAAATCAAAGTTCAGATTTGTAGGTAATCACAAACAAAAAATCAACTGGCATGAGGATACCAAGGACGATGCCAAAATGAAGGCTAAAACTCCTTATACAGGCGGTGGTGATGGTCATGCAGCAACCTCTTACGATCCAAATAAGATTTCTTATACATCTGAAAATGCTAATCCAGAAGAGGATTATAATATCATCTGGAATCGCCCAGCTGGACGCTGGACAGTACGTCTCTTCTTCTATACATATAATGTTGATGGTAATGATGTTACTGACTACTATTACACCATTACCGAGAACAAGGAATTGGAGTTGCGCGACTTTAACGATGTTGTTTATAAAAGCTTAGATAATAAGCGTAACATTCGCTTGAGAGGTGACTATAAGTACTTCAGAACCTGGAGTTCAGCTAAGGCATGGAAGATTTCTAACGATGTAGACATCTTTGTGGTGGATGCAATGAATACTAATGAAGCCGATGGAACAGTTAGTTTCTCTTTGAAGAAGATTTCTGCCTATGAAACAGGAAAAGATAACGTGATTCCTTCTAATACAGGTGTAATCCTCGCTACAAAGAAGACTGCAGAGACTATTAAAGGTGGAGCAGAAGTGCGTGAACGTGCTTCGCTGACAACATACAATACCTTGGTGATTCCGATTGAGGAGTATAATGCTTCGGCTGAAACAGCAGATTATAAAGGTACAAACTTGTTGAAGCCTCTGATCACCTCTCAGGTAGTACCTACTGTAGAACATAAGGCTGAAGGTGATGTTTACAATTATCTCTTTGGATTTGGAAATGCCAATTACGTGGGAATTTCTGGATATTAACCAAATGATTTCCTTTTGGGCTTCTGGATTTCAAATGGCAAATTAGCCTTCTTCAGCAATAGTTGCTATCTTCCTGTGACTAAGGAAACTGCAGACAAGTTGAAATTAGGTGTAAAATATGATGACTTTGATACGTCATCAGGTGCCAAGAAGATTCCTGCGCTCTTCTTTGACTTTGCTAATGTTGGTAGTACAACAGGTATTAACGAGGTGGTAAATCAGAGCACAAAGTTGAATGACGGCAAATACTACACCTTGAGTGGTCAGCAGGTAGAGAAGCCTACAGCAGGTGGTATCTATATCCACAACGGCAGAAAGTTCGTGGTTAAGTAAATATAAGCATTGTAGAACAAGTAAGCAAAAAGTAAAATGAAAAAGAAATATATACAACCGAATGTTTCAGTAAGATTTGTAGTTGTGGAGTCACTACTGCAGACTGGTTCAAAATCAGGTGCTGATCCATATCAGAATGATTATTATGGAACCTGTGCCAAGGAGCACAACTTCTCCTCTTTTGATTACGATTTCGATGAGGAGGATGAGTCAGAATCTAATTCCAGCAGCAAGCCGCTCTGGGATTAAGTGAAAATTCAGATGAAATGAGTTTGAAACAAAAATATACAGAGTTTATATAGCAAACTTTTATTAATCATCTTTTACTAAAGTTAGGCGAGGGTTGCAGGGATGTAATCCTCGTTTTTCGTTTTATAGGTTGTTAGTGAGGGGGATGGGGCAGATTTCTATAATTCATAAACGTCTTAACTTATTGAATATGGGAGAATCTTTTTTCTGAGTAATTTGCTGATAACTTGAAGGATTCTTGCTGTTTTTTTTGGTGTTTTCGATAAAATAGCTTATTTTTGCATCACATTTCAGTTAAACGTTTTAAAAGGAGATGAATATGAAACGGATAGAAGAACGATATATTAGCTTGCTTACCGATTTCGGTTTTAAGCGTATCTTTGGAACAAAGCCTAACAAGGATTTGCTCATCAATTTCTTGAATTCACTGTTTGATGGTTTTCAGGTCATTAAGGATGTGAAGTACTTGAATAGTGAGCACGTTGGTGATGTCTTTGCCGAGCGCAAGGCCATCTTTGATGTTTATTGCGAAAATGAGCATGGTGAAAAGTTCATCGTTGAAATGCAGAATGCTTATCAGAAGTACTTCAAGGATCGTTCTTTGTTCTATTCTACTTTTCCTATCCGTGAGCAGGCTCCAAAATGGGCAGAATGGAACTTCAAACTTGAACATGTATATACAGTTGCTCTGCTGAACTTCGACTTGGAAGAAGAGGCGTTTGACAAGAATGATATCAACCATGATGTAGGCTTGCTTGATAAGAAGACTTTTAAGGTTTTTAATGACAAACTTTCTTTCAAGTATGTTGAGATAGCAAAGTTCAACAAGACAGAGGAGGAGCTTGACACGCTTTATGATAAGTGGTTGTATGTATTGAAAAACCTTTCCCGATTGGATAAGCGTCCTGCTGCCTTGAAAGAGAAAGTGTTTACTAAACTCTTTGAGGAGGCCGAGATTGCGAAGTTCACCCCAACAGAGTTGAAAGAATATGAGGATAGTTTGAAGGCTTACCGTGATGTAAAAAACTCTATAGATACGGCTTTGGAAAAGGGTCGTGAGGAAGGAATGGCGGAAGAAAAGCTATCCACAGCTCGCCGCCTTCTTTCAATGGGTCTTTCTGAAGAGCAAGTATCAACGGCCACCGAGCTTCCACTGGAGGTAATCCAGAAATTGAGGGAACAAGCCTGAACTGGCTGAACTTTCAGAAAATCATATAAAAGGTATTCCTAACTTTGAAGTAAGGAAAGCACTTAAAGAATTACTTTAAGCATTTTTTCGGTTTAAATACTACACCTCTCTTAAACCATTACTTCATGGTTTAAGAGAGGTTTTTAATTATGCAAGCTTTTGGACGGAAATCTTTGAAAGATTTTGTGCAATCGATTGTGCAATCATATTTCGCGTTCTGGTGCAATCGATTGCATATAAAAAGTGGGGGGTAATTGCTTGTTTATTTGCTGCTTACACCTATTATTATTATATTTGCACACAAATGATAAATAACTAAATATCTTAACTTAACATCACAATTTATGAGAAGGTTTACTAAGAAGCTTTGGGCAGCTTTACTGCTCCTTCTCGTCTCTATGCAGTCGGTAGCGACCGATGTCTTTACATCGAATCGTACGGACTTCCGAGACGAAAGTATCTACTTCATGATGACTACGCGTTTTTATGATGGTGATACTGGTAACAATGTGCTCTGCTGGGATAACCAGTCTGAGCAGATCAAAACAAAAGACCCTTGCTGGCGAGGCGACTTCCAGGGTGTCATCGACAAACTCGACTACATCAAGGCGCTTGGTTTCACTGCCATCTGGATTACACCAGTAGTGCAGAACGCATCTGGTTATGACTACCACGGTTATCATGCCATGGATTTCCAGCATGTGGACTGCCGTTATCAGAGCAGCGATGGTAGCAAAGACGGTGACGCCATGTTCCAGGAACTCATAGACAAGGCTCACGAAAAGGGTATCAAGATTATCCTCGACATCGTGCTCAACCACACCGGTAACTTCGGTGAGCAGACACTCTGCAAGGAGTTTGACCGTAATACCGACTTGGCAACTCAGGCACTCATCGATGCTTGTATGATTCCTAACGAGGAGAAGTTGGGTTCCGACTACCTTACAAGTGTCCCTTATGAGCAGTATCAGCGTCGTCTTGGCTTGTTGAAGAACGTCCGTGGTAAGAACGAGGATGTTCACAACTACTGGCACCACTTTGGTGACTTTAACTGGGACTTTCCTAATCGTTGGTGGGCTCAGATTGCAGGTGACTGCGTTGACCTGAATACCGAGAACGACTACGTAGCAGATTATCTCGTAAAGTGCTACGGCAGCTTCATCAAGATGGGTGTCGATGGATTCCGTATCGATACTTCCGGTCACATCTCACGTTTGACATTCTGCAAGCAGTTCATTCCTCAGTTTACAGCTCTCGGTAAGCAGTATGAGGACAAGCGATTGAACAAGGCTCCATTCTTCATGTATGGTGAGGTTTGCGCTCGTTACAGTGATGTCACATACCGTGGTCAGGATAACCTCTCTTGCTATTATTACACATGGGAGGCTCCAAAGGACTTGCTCGACAAATGGGATGGTAGCCAGAAATACTGGGATACACAGGTACTCTTTGATAAAGCCAATGGCGGTACAGGTGTGGATGACCATCAGATGGCTCTCTGTGAGTCAGACAATGCCCCAACACCAACAAGCGACAATACCTTTATGGTGAATGGTAAGTGGCATGAGCCAGACTATTCTCAGGCAAGCGGTTTCCATGTGATCGACTTCCCATTGCACTACAACTTCGGTAATGCTGCCGCCGCATACGGTTTGGCAAAGTCAGGTGACAAGAGATATAATGATGCTACCTATAATGTAGTATATGTAGATAGCCACGACTACGGTCCTCAGCAAACCAACGACCAATTCCGTTTCTCTGGTGATGATGCTCAGTGGGCAGAGAATCTCTCTCTGATGTTTACCTTCCGTGGTATTCCATGTCTCTATTATGGTTCTGAGGTAGGTTTCCGTCGCGGTGCTCCGATTGACAGAGGTCCTCACGGTCCTCTTTCAGAAACTGGTCGTGCTTACTTCGGTGGTTACCTCACTGGTGATGTAGAAGCCAAGGATTTCGGTGACTACAAGGCAACAGGTAATGTGGCTGCAACTTTGAATCATGATGTCGCTCAGCACCTCATCCGTCTGAACAAGATTCGTCAGGCTGTTCCTGCTTTGCGTAAGGGTCAGTGGACCGACGATGGTTGTACTCCTGCTGATGGCGGTATCGCCTTCAAGCGTGCTTATAAGAATGACAGCTATGCACTCGTAGCCATCAATGGTGGTGCAACATTCACAGATTGCCCTGATGGTACTTATACCGACGTGGTAACAGGCAAGACTTACACAGGTTCTACTATCACCGTTGATGCTCCTGCTACTCAGGGTCAGCTCCGTGTTCTCGTGAAGGACTGGAAGGGCGGTCAGATCGGTGAGGATGGTCCTTTCATCTATAATGAGACTCCTAAGTCTAAGTCAGAGGCTGAACAGGCTTATGATGGTCATGAGGAAGATGGTACAACTTGGGTTGAGCCACAGACTAATGAGTTTGGTTTGAAATTCTCTCAGGCTGGTGGTACATTCCGCACCAATACTGTTACTGTAGAGGTAAGCCTTAGCGGTAAGGCAACTTCTGGTTGGTTCCAGGTAGAAGGTAAGGACAAGGTAGAGTTGGCTCCTGGCGAGACCAAGACATTCACTATCGGTGAAGACATGTACTTCAAGCAGACTAAGACTGTAACATGGTATGCTAAGAACGACAAGAGTGAGAAGAATGGTTCTGTATCCTTCACCAAGGTGGATCCTAACGCATCTATCACCGTATATGTAAAGGCAGACAAGGCTCCAACTATCTATGCTTGGGTTCCTGGTACTCCAGCTAAGGAGTTGACAGGTGCATGGCACGGTAGGACTATGGATGGTCCTGAAGAGATTGGTGGTGTCAACTACTGGTACAAGACTTTCGATGGAGTAGAGAGCTTCAATGTGATTCTGAATAATGGTAATGACAAGCAGTCAAGTGACATCACTGGTATCACAGGTGATATCTACTTGGAATATGATGGTGGTTCAAATGTCAAGACCCTCGATGCTCCTGTCAACACAACAGCCAAGGTTACTTTGAGCCCTAACGGTGGTGACTTCGAAAAGACTATTACTGTAACAGCAATCCTCAGCGACAATGCCAAGAGCGGTTGGTATAAGATTGGCGATGGCGATCAGGTTAATCTGACTCCTGGTAAGCCAGTTACCTTCACTCTCGGTGCTGACATGATGGAAGGCGAGAGCAAGACTGTAACTTGGAGCGCAACTAATGCAGAGGATAAGGCTAAGACTGGTACTGCTACCTTCAACAAGAAGGCTGAGGTGGTTATTCCTACACCAACAGGTATCTTTGCTTACTTCCTCGCTCCTTCAGACTGGAGCTTAGTTGACTGCTGGGCTTGGAATGATACAGACAACTTTACCGGTGGTAACTGGCCAGGTATAAGCTGTACCAAGACTGACATGAAGAAGAATGGTCTGGATGTCTGGATGTGGAAGTATGATGGTGATTTGACAACTGCTCCTACTATGATCATCTTCAACAACGGCGGTGGTCAGCAGACAAAGGACTTGAAATTCGAAAACGGTGCAGTTTATAACCGTGACGGTAAGACCAACGAGTCTATCTCAACAGGCATCAACCAGGTAGGTAGCAAGAAGGCTCCTGCTAAGTTGAAGATTTACTCTATCAACGGTCAGAAGGTAGCTGAGGTAGGTAGCATGGCAGATGCTGAGTACATCCTCGCTCCTGGAGTCTATGTTTGCGGTGGTAAGAAGTACGTCATCAAGTAATAAATCTCTTTTCTCTTTTAGATACGCAAGTTTTCAGATGAAAACTTGCGTATTTTTTTCGTATAATCGTTTGTGTTTGTTTATTTTACTTATTGATGCAATCGATTGCACGGAAAAATGAGCGGAAGTTGCTTTATTTATTTGTTATCATCATTTATTATGATTAAATTTGTAAGTGGAATAATATTTAACTAAATATCTTAACTTAATTCAAAAAAATTTATGAGAAAGTTCAAGAAGAAGCTCTTTGCAGCGATGCTGCTGCTTCTTGCCTCGTCTAATGCGATGGCGACTGACAACTTCACGGTTAATCGTACAGATTTCCGAGATGAAAGTATTTACTTCATGATCACCACGCGTTTCTACGATGGAGATCCTAAAAACAATGTGCTCTGCTGGGACAACCAGGAAGCACAGATGAGTACCAAGGACCCTTGTTGGCGAGGTGACTTCCAGGGTGTCATCGACAAGCTCGACTACATCAAGGCGTTAGGTTTCACTGCCATCTGGATTACTCCTGTCGTACAGAATGCATCCGGTTATGACTACCACGGCTATCATGCTTCGGATTTCTCCAAGGTTGATTGCCGTTATCAGAGTGGTGACGGCAAAAAGAGTGGTGACGTGATGTTCCAGGAACTCATCGACAAGGCTCACGAAAAGGGTATCAAGATTATCCTCGATATCGTGCTCAACCACTCCGGTAACTTCGGTGAGGAGAAGCTCTGCAAGGAGTTCGACCGCGATACCCGTCTTCGTAACCAGGCAGACATCAATGCTTGTATGATTCCTAATCCAGAAACATTGGGTAGTGACTATCCAAGTCTTTTGCCTGCTGCTCAGTATCAGCGTCGTCTTGCCCTGATGAAGAATACCGATGGTCAGAATCATGATCCACATAACTATTGGCATCATTTCGGTAACTTCAACTGGGATGAGCCAAACCGCTGGTGGGCTCAGATTGCTGGTGACTGTGTGGACCTCAATACTGAGAATAATACAGTGGCTGAATATCTTATCAACTGCTATGGCAATTTCATCAAGATGGGTGTCGATGGCTTCCGTATTGATACATCCGGTCACATCTCACGTCTTACCTTCTGCAAGCAGTTCATTCCTCAGTTTGCTGCCCTCGGTAAGCAGTATGAGAACAAGCGATTGAACAAGGCTCCATTCTTCATGTATGGTGAGGTTTGTTCCCGTTACAGTGGTGTGCAGTATCGTGGTCAGGACAACCTTTCACCTTATTATTATACATGGCAGGCTCCACAGAACTTGATGGATCAGTTTGATGGCAGCCAGTCATACTGGGACACTCAGGAAATCTATGACCGTGGTACAGGTTATGATGATAAGCTGATGCCTCTCTGCGAGAAAGATAAAGCGAATTCTCCAGAAAGCAACAATACCTTTATGCTGAATGGCGCATGGCATGAGCCAGACTATTCTCAGTCAAGCGGTTTCAATGTGATCGACTTCCCATTGCACTACAACTTCGGTAATGCTGCCACCGCATACCGTTTGGCTAAGTCTGGTGATATGAAATATAATGACGCTACCTATAATGTGGTATATGTTGACAGTCACGACTATGGTCCTGGGTCAGGGTCTCGTTTTGGCGGCTCAGACGCTCAGTGGGCAGAGAATCTCTCTCTGATGTTCACCTTCCGTGGAATCCCATGTCTCTATTATGGTTCTGAGGTAGGTTTCCGTCGCGATGTTGTGATTGACAGAGGTCCTAATGGTCCTCTTTCTGAAACGGGTCGTGCTTACTTCGGTGGATATATCACAGGTGATGTAGAAGCATCAGACTTCGGTGACTACAAGGCTTCTGGTAATGTGGCTGCCTCATTGAATCATGATGTCGCTCAGCACCTCATCCGTCTGAACAAGATTCGTCAGGCTG
>ENA-OYZQ01000050-OYZQ01000050.1-human-gut-metagenome-genome-assembly--contig:-NODE-50-length-40498-cov-22.746260_pt1 | contig 40498 bp, 43 predicted proteins | sample MGYA00244076_ERZ653476 | MGnify/ENA primary metagenome ERZ653476 (study PRJEB26926, sample SAMN06164996) | human gut metagenome | biome: ENVO:00009003; feature: ENVO:2100002; material: ENVO:00002003... | reverse complement strand
TCTCTATATAATATAAGGGAAGAAAGAAACGATGCCGATAAATGATAATTTACCGATGCTTGACCGTTCATTAAGAGAGGCAAGAGTTCGTCGCGTTGCTTAGTGAGATTGTCATTCTGTTCTTCAATTTCTAATTCCATTGCGACTATTGCTGCCACTTTCTTAGAAAAAGCCTCTAATATCGCATAATTAGGCTGTGTCATTTTTAAGAGACTAAGATTTTCACGTGTGAGTTGTGGCTGTCCTGACCCCGATATAGCTCCTTTGACATTTGCATACTTTAGTGCTTGCTTAATATATTCATTATGAATTTCTTTATTGCGAAATTTAATAACCATGGCATTGCCTGTTATCCAAGATTTCGGAGAAGTCCTATTGATAGTTCCGCAACTATTTCCACGACAAGCCATAGCTATTTCGCTATTTTCATGGTTATATGACGAGTAATGGCCGATAATGCCATTTGCACCATATACCTTATACTCACTATCTTCAGATAAATCATTCAATCCAAGAGTCTTAGGCTGATACATATCGCAAATATCACCTAAAATACAATCACTCCAGCCTTGCGGTATATCACGTTTCAGTTTCTCATTCCAAACCATAGCACCTCCATTTGATTTATACGGTTTTCCCTCCTCGTTCGGGAAGTCAAACTGCACAAACCAGTAGTCATAGAGTTGCTTTGCCATCGCCTCTAAATTATCATTTATCGGCAAGTACTTCTATATCTTTTGATATATCTGTCTTGTTCTTAAACTTTACAAACGGCAATTCACTTTATAGAACAATCAGTCTTGATTATCAGCGTTTTGCATTACCTTTGCACTCAAAAGGAAATACGCATGGGACTATTCAAGAAGATAAAAGACATATTCAGCAACGACAAAGGCAAGGAGACAAACACGCAAGAGAACGTTTCCTTGCCTTCTTCTATAAATGTACCTCAACAGTCCAACAAGCAGCCTTTGGTAATGCCTGGTGTTACAGAGGTTATAAAGGCAAGGACATATCTGAAAGCAAATGACACAGAACAGACTAAATGCCAATACGAGAGTGCGGTTCAAAAAGGATATTCATTGAACCTTGAACCCTATAATTGGCTACTTCGCCATTATATAAGCAAAGAACAATGGAGCGATGCCAAGCGTGTTCTGTTGCTTGTCCCTGCAAAATTCAGCCAAGATGCGCTTGTTGTCGAATTTAGGGAAGTAATAAGGCAACGAGAAGACAAACTACCCAAACAGGCCAATCTCAACAGAACCATTACCACCAAAGATACATTGGCAAACCGATACAAAAGTTTGATTGCTCAACTGCCCGAATTTGACTTCTACACAAGTGGAAATGACGCTCTGTTTTCAGAAGACGCTCCTGTGTGCCATCAGATAGAATATATAATCAGCCATATAGAGAATGAACTACGCAAGGCAAAGGTTGCCGAGAAAAGTAAGGATTACATCACCGCAACCAATATCTATGAAGAGTTGATTGCCAATGGCTATTGGAAGCCAGAGCCTTACAACCGTCTGCTTTATATCTATGATAAGGCAGGACTTACAAATGGTGTAAAGGAGTTGCTTGTTCTTGCAATAAGTTTCTTTGAAAATCAGCAAAAGAAACAGAAACAGGAAATGTTACGCCTTGCCGACAAGTACAAAAGCAGAGCCTATGCAGAGGCGAAAATAAATCAAGGAAAGACAGTGGCATATTTCGATGGTTTCTTTGAAATATACATGCCTTTCCCTGATATTGATGTCTGGAAGCGAATACTCGCTGACACTACCGTTTAATGCCCGAACTCTTCTTGGGATAGTGTTTGCTGTGGGCAAATCTCATGCAGCGTCTGGCAAAGCTGAAAATATCCTCGTCCTTATCCCTCCAAGGCAATTCCGAATTGGAGCCACCGCCACCTCCCGACTGCGTGATGCTTGTTGCCCCATTGATGCCCTCAATGAACATCTTGACGGCTGTGCCAAGCACATCTTTGAAACGCATATCGCACATATCTTCAATGATGGTGTTCTCTGCCATTTTCTTGGCTTCGGGTACATTGGTGCAAATCCTACTGCTCATCGTCAGCAGTTCTTGAAAATTGCCAGCAAGAATAGAGGCTTGGGCGTATGTTTGCAATGTCCGTGATGTCTGCTCCTGCACGACACGCAATGTTTCAGCCTCAGACTTCTGCGCCCTTGTCATAGCTCTGAACTCGGCAAGTGCTTCATCGGCTGCACTCAGTTTTTCTCGTTTGTCCGTCAGCTTGAACTCCAAGGTGGACAACTGACTTTTGAGCCGTTCCAGTTCCTTTGACAACTCGGAATGTTCGCCATTCTGTTGTTCTAACAAATTCTCAACCTCATGGATTTTGTTCTCCACTTCGGACTTCTGGTGAGTGAGGTTTTCTATCATCGTTTTCAGACCTTTAACGGCATTCTCCTTTCGGCGAATGTCAAGTTCCAGTTTGCCATTTGCGATTTCCAACTCACGGCTTTCGGCTTGGAGTTGTCTATACCATTCGTCACGAGGGACATGCTGGGCATTGGTAGCCGAAACGGATTCGCCACGTACCAAGCCCCACTTTTTGTTGACCTCTGCCAAGTAGTCGTGGATAGCATCCAGTTTGTTTGCGTCACCACCAAAAGTATCTCTGTATTTGATACGCATCTTCTGTTTCTTCTCATCGTACATAATGGGCGTGACAAGGCAATGGATATGCGGTGAAGACTCGTCAAGATGGACGGAAAAGTCAATGATGTTGTCTTCACCCCATGCATCGGCAACAGCCTTGTAGATGTCCTTTGCCCACAATTCTATCTCCGATTTGCGCTTGACATGGCTGTTGTCTGTGCCTTTCGCTCGCTCTACATTCTGGTCTCCGAAAGCCATCTCTCGCATTCTGTCGGCATCGCCCGAAAATATCATGTTGCAGGCAATGCGATATTTGGGCGTTTCAAGCCCTTTGTTAGGGTCTTCCGCACCAGTGGCTTCCAAACGGTCTTGAAACCGTTCTAAAATGGGCTTAGAAGAGCCGAGAGGCACAATCTTACCGCCCTTGACTATCTCAAAGTTGAGATGCGCACGGCTTTTGTCGTAATTAAACTTCTTGTTGGAGGCTTTGGCTTCCCACTGGGATTCCGTCCAACGCCTCTGATGTTCGTTATCTTCACCTGCCGAAAACGACTTGACGGCTTGTTGGTGAAACACTTGGTATTCTGGCATAATGTTATTTCTAAGATGGGGTAATGAAATTTATAAAATGAGCTTGCTCTGGTGTCCTCCTGAGGGCTTGCCCAATGGAGCATAATTCGGTTGGTGATAACCATACCGAGGATTATGTTCCCCATCTACATTATGCGTACATATAGGCAAGCCTCTTCTGTTGTGTACCAACACTGCTCTAAAACGGTTTTGATGAAGTCTTGGCATTGCGTTCTTACTGGCAAACTGACAGCATGAAGGCAAATGCCAAGAAAAAAAACGAAAGGTTACATTTCACGCAGTTCGTGGAAACGCTCTACATCTTCCGCCAACAACTGCTCTCTCACATCATCAGGGATTTCTTCCAAGGAATGGATTTGCTCCATTTCCGAAGGAGTGATTTCTGATGAATCGGAAGAAGGCAAAGTTAAAGAAGTCGGATCTGAAACAGACTTGTTCGGGTTCTGTTCCGACTTCGCTTTGCCGTTGTCTCGCTTATAAAGGGCATTGGCTGTATAAACCGTTTCACCCTCATGCTTCCACGCTGCTATGCACCGCATATCCATAATGGTGGTAAGGCAATCAGTTTTTATTGTTACGATACCCAACTGTTCCAACTGTTTCAAGAAGCGGATAACTGTCTTTCGGTTGCAGTTCCATTCCTTTGAAAGCTCAAGGGCAGATACACAAGTTTGTCCTTGCATTAGTGGTTTGGATATGCCACGCTTGGTATAGGTGGTATCGGCAGTTGCCGTGTGGTGAAGCAGTCTGCGGAAACATTGTATTCTGTTGATGCCTCCCTCGTTGTTACTGAGAAAATTCAGTTGTTCGTCCGTCAATGACAAATAGTAAGTGACAGGGCGAGTTTTGTCTATCTCTTTTCTTTCCATGTCCGAATGGTTTATAAATGGTGAATGACTGAAAGAACAACAAATCATCGGTGAAGACCATGCTGTTGCCGTGGCATGCCCTCGTTGACAATCTCCATGAGCTTTCTATCCAAGCGATGAAGTTCATCTTTGGAAAGACTGTTTATTGCCTCTATGCTTACTCGTAATGCAACGGCACGTCTTCCATACAAAATGGCTTGTTCGTCATTGTCTATGGCATGGTTTGCACCAGTTGCTTCAATGTAATCATTGACGGCATCCCTCATGGATAGTTCACGAAGTCCTGTCTTAGCCCAGAGGACAGACAGTTTGACTGCCTGTTCCTTCTTGGTTTCATATTCTGTTGTCCTCATGGCTACTTGACACTTAGATTTTTCAAGATACGGTTGGCTTCTTCTGAAACCTGCGCCTTTGACGCAATCGCATTTCTGCGAATCCATGTCAAGAGTTCCGCTTTCTCGAAATACACCATCTTGCCATTCGGCTTGTAATAAGGAATGGTCTGCTCATGTGTCATCTTGTAGAGCGAACTTTTTGTCACTCCCATAAATCGGGCAGCTTCTTCCAAAGTCAGCACTTCCTTACCTGCTGACAGGGTATTTTCAAGCACTTCCACTCGCTTGGCGAGTTTTAGGTTCTCCAGCATGAGTGCTTGAACATCTGGAGTAACGCTTTGATTGGTTCGTGATTCCATAATCTGTTGATGTTTTAATTTGACTATTTCATCATGACCATTGTTTGTGATTGCAAGTTGAAAGTGGTGCAAAGGTATGTAAGAAATTTCTCATTCTGTTAGAAATGCTTGGTCAATGACGAAATCTTAAGTTATATTATAGTAATGAAGTTGTTTCATACTCTAAATCATACTTGGATGAAATAAAGTGAAGACAAAATCAAACTTAGAAACAATAGTAAGAATACAAGAGAAACGCTGTTTTTGAAACTTGGTTGTCAAACCCTCACAGCAGCCATAAAATGCAGAAATGGTGCTTGGGCTGTAATTTTATAGTTGCAAATACGCAATTATCTCTTTTTATTTGGAAATTTTTGTTGCACGTTTGTTACGTGAAAGTGTTTTGTAAAATAATAACACTGATAATCAGTGAGTTACGCAGCGAAATAATCCCACGAAGTAAAGCATGGCACCATAGAAATGAACCGTCAAATACCTAGTAAGCCACTTCGCCCAGGCTCCCTCCCATTTTGGAAGGACAGAAAAAGCCCATTGGATAGGGCCAAAGATAGTGAGCATACCCAACAATATCTGCTGACAGAAGATGGTACTCCACCATCCTACACGATAAATGACGAGAGCAAAGAACATCACAATCTTATCCAGTCCTATGATAAGACCTGCAAAAGCGGAACGGTCAGCGGCCTCCTGCACCATGGCTTCTCCTTCTTGCTTACTCTCGATGTCTTCCACTTGCATGGAGGCATCTTGAACAATTTCACTTAGAATCAATTCCTTGGCAACCTCTTGCTTGGGTGCTATTTTTCGATAGAGTGAGTCACGTTTCTGTACCAGCGGCATCAACTCATTATATTTCTCACTCACCTGTATGGCCTCCGCCTCATACAGGTCATGTGTATAGGAACCTATGCAGTTAGGTATAAATGCGAGGGCATCCAAGATGCTTCCATTATTGTTGGTAGAAGAAGGATACCAGAAGCACATAACCAGTGCGATACCCATCACTTTCATGATTTTGATCACGTCAATGGGTTCCCCTTTGACAAGCATCTTGTAACACATGCCACCAGCCACAAGAATGGAGAAAAGTGCTCCAAGAGCCATGCACATCTGCAAAATCCACCAAAACGGACCTTGGGAACCAATGAAATCAGCGTTACAAAGGAACTCGTTGGTCTGAAATACAACGTTGTCTATATCTTCCTCGAATAAATCCACGCCTATGGTTTTTGAAAGGTCCGAGATATAATCGCCCATTCCCGTCATAGTGCTACCTACAGAAGTATCTAAGAATAATGATGTAAATGCCATAATGATATTTTTCTATTTTTTAAAGTTCTAGGGTTTTTCCTTAGCAAAGCCATCCACCGCCATGGCCGCTTGCCAGCGTTTATAAGCATCCTTGGCGATGACAACATTGGAAGAAAGTCGCTCCGGGGTGACGGCTTGCTCTGATATTTTTTTACTCTTTTTCAAGGAATTCCAATAAAGCAATTGTTTGACGAGAGTCAGATTTCTTTTGACCACATCCTGATAGATGGCCAGGTACTCCTTCTTCCTCTTACCCAAGTCCTGATAGGACTCATGGGTAATCTTGATGGCGGTCTCAAAACAATTGTAGAGATTTCTCCAAGATTGGTAGTCATTGGGGGAACCACCATAAGATACAATATTGTTGATGTTCTTGTTAAAGATCTCCATCTTACCATCGAGTTTGCTTTTCTCCAGTACCCATGAAAGGTCACTGGCACTTGACCTTGAAACAATGTTGATAGCTTCCACCTTCGCTCGCTTGGTGTAATCAGAATCCACTTTCTCTGCCAAGTCTTGCTCCAGGGTCGTGTAGCCCATGACCTCCGTGCGGTAGAGCAATTTATTCCTTGCATTGGCATCTTTTTGGTATTTTTTATGAAATGTGTTATAATACCAGGCAGGGGATAGGCTTCCTGCACCTGTCTCCATGGTAGTGAACTGGTTCATGATGTCACGTTCATGGACATAGGTCACTTCCTGAGCACCGGCATGTAGGCTCATTGCGCACAGCAAACCTAAAATCAACTGTTTGAATTTACGTTTCATATCTTTTAATTGCTTTTTTAAAGTTTAATCTTCTTTTCTTCCTCCAATCAAACTGCCGCCACCCAGGGGAGCATGGGTAACAGACTTCTTGTCTTGCAAGCAGTTATAAGCTTCATCACCAGCAGCCAACCATCTGGTATAGGAGTCCTTGACGATCTCTTTGATGGTACGAGCCATGAATATCTCCTTTTTCCAGTACCCAAGCCTGATGGTCATATAGGTATGAATGTCCAAATAGGCATGATAGATGGTATAGTCAATATGATCCATACTCTCGTTGATTGAATTAAGAATAACCATCAAGTTGGCTGTAGTACACTCTGACTCACCTGAAATAATCAAAGATAAATCCAAGTATGACTTATAGAGATTTAAAACGGACTTCTCAACCTCCTTGACGGCTCTTTTGCTGGTGTTGACAATCAACGTATCAGATGACCAGATGGCACCATGGGAGAGGATTTTCTCATTGTATGTATCTATGAGCTTCCAATATCCAGTGATATTATGCTTGATGCTCTCATAGGTATTTACCCCATGAAAGGCCGTGGCAGTTCCCTTGAGAATCAAGTCCACAATTTCAAAGCAACGTTTATATTGATCGAGCTTTTGTTCTATCTCCCTATAGTCCGTTATTTTTTTGGAGGTTTTCTTATGATAGGTATATGCGCCTAGTTCAGAGATGGCTCTTACTTCCAATACGGTTCTTACCGTCTTGTGGTTTTTAATCATTGCCTCCAAGCTGCCAACGTCATCCTGTGCCCAAACATGAGAAGGCAATAAGAGTAGAAGCAAGAGTGTCAGAGGGTTGACTCTTGTTTTTATGATGGAGTATTTCATACTTGATACTTATTGTTTACTTTGTTTCTGACTGGTTGGCTTTTGTTCCGTTTCCAGGGGAGAGCACTTCTTCATGGCCTGAAGACTGGCTTCTTCCCATCTTTGAAGAGCATAGGATGCAATCGTGTTCCTCAATCTCCTGGAAACCACATCGAATATTTGTCGCTTGAGAAAATCCAGAACACATTCCCTTTGTGTCATCACCTTTTCTATGAGAACCAACTGAGCATAGATGCGGGTCAGTTCTTGCTCCACATAGCGAGCCACCTGCAAACGGTCACTGGCCAAGAGCAGATGAATCCCATCTTCATCATCCTCATCATCTTTTGTCTGGCTTTGATAGTTGTATCTCATGGAAATGCTACAGTTCGGCATGTCATCCATCCACTTGCGCATTCTCTCGTTGACTTCATCAGCCCGTTCCTTCTCACTCTTGTTCATGTCAAACTGCATGACCTCCAATACATTTTCAGAGCTGCTACTAGAGGTTAACTTGAAATCCACGGACAAGATTGCTCTATGGATGCGGATGCCCAAGACATAACGAGGCTTACGAGAAAGCTTCAACGTAGCTGTGTAAGTGACTTGACTTTTGGCATCCGGACAGTAAGCGTGTCTTACGAATACATATTCATCGCTCCCCTGAATCCATTCTCCTTCATCCGCCCACTGCAAGTGGTACATGGAAGCGAGGCTTGCCATGTTGGATGGGATGCGATAGGAACCAGAAAGATTGTCGCCCAAGTCCTTGTAATAATCATCCAAAGCCAGATTGAGCTCAGAAAGCATGCGTTCTTTCTGTTGCAAGTCCTGTTTAAGCAGGGCGTTCTCATTGGAAAGAGCATTATACTCATCATCCAACTTATTGGCCAGCGGATAATTCTTGCTAAACTTGGCCTGTTGGATCCTGGAAAGGAGATTTTTCTGCTTTGTATCATTCTCCTTGATTTCAGCTTTCAAATTCGCTATTTGCTGATTGAGCTTATTTTGTTTTTCAAAGAGTGCCTTGGAGGAATCATCCGCTAAGTTGGGCGTTGCTTCCATGGCAAAGTCCTTGGACTTTGGCCATTCCAAAGAGCCACCTTGATTACCATTTTCTTTCCAATTGAAACTTCCTTCTCCCAAGGAGGCTCCATCCTCACAGGCTGCAAGGAAACTCACAGAAGAGCAGCCTTGCATCTTCCTTTCATCGGCCATAGTATAGTAGCGTGGATTGTCACTGCCTAGCTTGAAAGAGATAGTAGGGTGTTCGCCAAGAAACTTTTCATGCTCATCGATAACACCCTGAAGCCTTGCCTGCATTCTCTTCATGAAGGTGGTCTTGTCCATGGTCTGTGAGTCAAATATTTCCTCATAAACATCTTCCCTGATATCCCATTGGTCTCTCACCTTAACACGGTAAGAATGGAAACAATAGCGTTCATCATAAGAATGGCTGAACAAGCCTCCTCCATAGTGGCGGTTTCTGTCCTCATGTCTCTTAACATAGGTAATGGTGCAGTCATGACCAGGGTTTTTGATATTATACTCATTACATTTAGCCTCATTCCACTCACATCTTTGGAAAAGTTTGTCCTTGAGCTCGGTATCTTCCGCTTCAGTAAGATACTTGTAGCAAGGTATTACAGAATAGTTCTGTCGTTTTTTCCCACTGGAATGGACAAACCAATCAAGATTCCATCCTGCGTCTCCCCAATTGTTATATCCGGCAGGATTGTAGTCGCAAAGTACTCTGCTTCCAGCATCTTGCTGATAGATATACCAACGTTGGGTATAATGCTGTCCTTGCATTTCGTTGAAATAGGAGGAAATATAACCAGAAATATTATAATCACTGATTTGGAATAATTTATCCACTGCGGCTTCATCTCCTTCACCAATCACGGTATAAAGAATCTCCTTGACATTAGTAGCATTCTTGAAGGATTTGTACTTATCCTTGAAATTCTCATAGAGTCTGGCTATCTCCCTGGGCTTGGCCTTAAAGATACCTCCAATTTTGGTGACATCCTCCAGATTATGATCAAAGGCCACCTTACCTGCTTGCGCAATCACGCTGCCCAAATGCTTGAAATCATCAGCGATGTCATCCTGGGAAATTCCCTTGCCAAACTCTCCAAGCTTAGAAAAAAGACTCTTCCAGTCCACATCAGCAAGCTGTGCCAAGTCGAATAACTTTTGAAGCTTCTCATTGATTAGCAAGAATTGGATATCCTTGAAGGAGAACTTGCCATTGGTGACCACGCTCTCAAACTGTTTGCAGAGGTTTTCGACATTATGGGTGGTCTTATACAGATAAGGTCCCCAATAGAGTGCATTCTCTGGCTGTTTGATCATTTTGCCAGCCACTGTGATGAACTTAGGCATGATGCCATCCTTTACCAATCTGAATATTCTATGGTAATAGTAATTTTCCTCCGTGGCAAACAAGCCTGGATTCCGGCGGGCCTCTCTCTCTTTCTTCTTGCTCAGGAAAATGCCGGCAGATGCGATACCTGCCGTTTTGTAATGCTCCAGTATTTTACTGATATGTGTAGCTGTGTTGCTCTCCTCCAAGGCTTCCGTAGCGTAGGCTGCCGACATGGCTGCCGCCGTGGTATAATCCACGTTGACTGCATGCCAGCTCAAGGCCTGCGCCCGAGAGAACAAAAATATGGCAAAACAAACGAATGCTATGATTTTACGCATCATGATTTTTCTTGTCTTTAAAATTAAATACCTTTTGTTCCTTGAGAACAAGTTGGGCAAACTCCAGTGGCTTCTTTATGCCACTGAATTTCCAGTCTCTGACGTAAGTCTCAAGTGCTACCTGATAGTTCGAACGAAGCATTTTTTTATATAGCTTTAGAGCTTCCTTCTCTTGCTTTTCAGTGGTATACGCCATGTAGCACTCCGGTGGTTCCTCCACACCAAAAACATCACCCACCAAACCGCGCTTGATGAAAACTTCCATGAAAGGAGAGCGATTGTCCTTATTGTCCAGGGCATTGATGGTAAATATCTTCTGACAGTCATTATCTGTCAGCGCCAAGGCAGTCTTGATCTCCGAGAACTTGTCCTTGAACCTGCTCTGGTCCAAAAGCATGAACACATCTGAATTATTCACGATTGCTTCCTTAACAATAGGAGAGGAAGTAATATCCTGGATTTCCTGGGTAACAACACCTACCATCGCCCAATGCTTTCTGGCAGTCTTATAGAGATACTTGATGTAATTGGCCATGACTGGAGTGGCGATGGCCTTCCATGCTTCCTCGATAACTAGGCATTTTCGACCTTTTTTAATACGCATTTTCTGCGTAAAGACATCCATGATGATGAGGACAATGATAGGAAAGAGCACAGGATCATCCTTTACCTTGTCTATTTCGAAGACTATGAACTTTTCATCGAAAAGGGTACTGTCCAAGTCATTGTTCAAAATGTTCTCCTGCTCGCCACCCTTATAATAAGGCTTCAGAATAGCCGCAAAGTCGTGGATGGGAAACTCAATGTTCTGCTGCAAGATGAGCTGAGGGATTCTCTCTAGGGCAAACTCATAATAAGAGTTGAAGGATAACTCCGCAACCTTTAAGTTCTTTCTTTGCCGTTCGATTTTATCAATCTTACGCTCAATCCTCTGCAAGTAGTTTCTCTCCACCAACTCCGGAGTGAGTCTTTGGAGCTGTTTTTGTGCAGCTTCCTTTTCACCCTCTGTGGCAGCACTGTCAACCACTAGGGCTTGGAGTTTACTTTTCAAACGTTCATTGCGTTCTATTGATGAATCCTGCTCCAGAGTTTGTTCCATCTTTTCTTCAAACTCTCTTTCATACTGGTCATATTTTCCATTCTTCTTATCCTCAAGAAGGAGAATTTCCTTCATTTGCTTTCTTTCAATAGCATTGAAATGCTCAAAAGGATGGAAATACTCCTCATAATACTCCGTAATAGTCTGATTGATAATGGTATCTTCTATCTTGGTAGGATAATCTGTGCCCTTGAAGAGTTGGAAGATAAGGCTCTTGAGAAAATTCTTCTTCTCGCCAAAGTTCTCCTCATACTCTATCTTGGAAATTTTGAAAGGGTTCATGGAAATAGGTTTTTCCTTACTGTAAGAGATATAAGTTCCCTCAAAGTAATGACAGATACCCTCATAGCTATCTCCAGTATCCACAATTACGATATCTGTATCTTGCTCAAAATACTGTCTCATCACGGTGTTCATAAAGAAACTCTTGCCGCTTCCAGAGGGACCAAGGACGAAGAAATTGGCATTGTTGGTATATTTAACCTTACCTTCTTTTCCTGTGGTGTCTATAGGCAATGGCACTCCTTGTCGGTCAGTATAGTAGCATTTCAAGGGTGAATCATCTCCTTTTTGCTGGTGCTCCTTATACATCAAACATAAGGCTGGCTCGGACAAGGTGAGGAATCTGTCATAATCCGGATTCAGTTTGAAGCAATTCCCAGGAAAGCTTGCCACGAAGAGTTCTAGCTGGTTATAGGCTCTCTTGGAAATGTGTATGTTGTGCTTGGAAAAGATATTCTCCAAGGCATTTGTAGTCTTTTGGAAATCCTTACCTCCATCCAGTTTGATGACCATGTTATAGTGGGCATATACAAGCATCTTGCCGTTGCGGGCAATTTCAGATTGCACCTTATTGATGTCCTCAACGGCAATCTGATTGTTAGGATTAGGGATGGAAGCATGTCTGTTCTTTTTCTTGTCCAGTTTCATCATCTCCTTTTTGGGGTTAGGAAGAAAGATGACCTGATTATATACCAAGGTATCTACATCACCAAGGCTATCTATGTTAGATAGTAAGTCTTCTGAGAAAGACGCATTGCCCACTTGATTCTCAGAGAAAGGACGAATCGTGCCAGGAAGTCCAGCTTGGTCCACATCCAAAAGACTATAGACCTTGACATGCTCGTTTCCCATACCTATTTCCTCGTTGGTAACCTTAAAGTTACTCATAGCTACAGTCTCATGCTTGAAGTCCATGGCAAAAAAGCGCTCGGTAAATTCCCGGCAATCTTCTGCGCTAAGGAAACTGCATTCCACATTGTAACCTGTTAAACGGTCCGCCACTTTCTGGAGCTTGACCAAGAAATCCTTCCATTTTGCACTATCATAGCTATGAATACTACCATTCTTACCTTTTTGGGTAACAATGAGATAAGTGAAATGCTCCGTATAAGTGCGTCCATTGAAGAAACGGAAATAAGAATCAGAAAGGAATCTTTTCGATGGATCTCTATCCTCCAAGGATGATATTTTTTTCATATCAAAGCGCTTGCGAACAAATATATCTTGCTTATGAAGGGCATAGCCTTCACCCAATATTTGCAGGATAGAGGCAAACAAAGTTGTGAAATCATAATAGCTGCTCTTCTCGGCAGAATACTTTCTTACGGGATTCGTCATTTTCAAGATGGCAGAATAGTCTCCTCCCTTTGTATAGACAATTCCCATATTATTTGTATCCTCCACGCTGAAATAAATGTCCTCAAATATCTTGGCTCTTTTACCTCCAGTACCAAAGGCATAAATGGAAATAACCATACCTATGGAGATAGCCACGAGGATTGTTATCACTGCGATTGCAACCATTGTTAGTTATTTTATTTGAAGTTTAAATTTAATATTTATATGAATGGGCAAAGATAAAAATGCCCTTTGGCGTCTTTTTGGTATGGAGTCCCTTATGCTGCTTGATGAAAATCATGGTTCCACCCACACCTACCATCGTGGTAAGGAGAATGAGTCCCACCAAAAAGCCAAAAACAATATAGCCTGCAAGAAAGGATAGCAGCCCTCCTCCCACGGCTCCTGCGGCCCAATAGATGTATCTTCCCTTCAGTCCCATGAATTCAAGGGGCTTTTGAAGCCCCTTGAAAACAGGGAAGTCTGGGAATTTCTCCTGTTCTGCTGTATTCATAAACTAATGATTACAGACCAAAGAACAAAGGCAAGCTCTGAGCTGCGGCAATGAGGAAGATACAAGCACCTACAATCAACATGATGCTCTTCTTGACATCCTGCTCCTCGTTGTTCATCTTCACATACACGGAGATGGCACCGATGATAGCTACGATACCAGCAATGGCATAGCAGAGATTGGTGACCACAGGCACATACTTCTTCAAGCTATCTGTAGAGGTCTCGATGGCTGCAAGACCGGCATCCACATTCTGTGCGAAAGTGGAAACAGACACCACCAAGAGCATCATGGCCAACATACCCATGCGTGGGTTAGAAACGAAAGACTTGGCTTTTTTCACAGTGGCTGTGGCGCAACGTTTTGCGCCGAAAGCCAAATTACTGATTACTTTGTTCATTGCTAATTGTTACTTAGATAAAATTAAATGATTAATATTGTTTTTAAATGAAAATTGATTCTTACCACAAATGATCGGTTACACCATAATGGAAACCGAAGAATGATGGGAAGACCACCGTGGAAACACATAGGAAAATCAAACTTCCTATCAGAATAATCACGCTCTTGGTGAATCCTTCCTCTCCAGTTTGCATCTTAATATAGATGTTGGTAGCACTATAGAGCGACAGCAAGGTGGCAATGGCGTACATGAGCTGAGCCACGTAGGAGCACATGGTCAGCACATAGGTGACCATATCATATAGCCTTCCGGTATTGCCGCTATAATCTGTTGTACCACAGTTGGCCATCGCAACCTGAGAGCATAGAAGCATGAGCAGGGCTAATGTCAATAGTCTAAAGTTATCCTTCATACTTTTAACCCTCGTTTATTTGACTGAGTGAACCCAAGATTTCAGAAGAAGTTTCATCAAATTGCTGATGACCAATTTGAAAATCCTCAATAGAGTACTCTTTCTCAGCATCTGCCTTATATGTTATCATTTCCTCTTTTGCCTTCTCTATCTTTTCATGAAGTTCTGAGGCTTTGAGATTGTTGATTTCTTCTACCGAAGCTTGCGCAAAGGTGTCCTCAGAATGAGAATCGCTTTCTTGACTTGGAGATTGTTCATCCAAAGTGTTTGTTCCATACATGAAACTATCCTCATCAACATCCACAGGCTTTTCTTCTTCCAAAGCTTCCGGAGCTTCCTGCTCCGTAGTATGGATGATTTCCACATCTTCTTTCTTTTCTTTTCGGGATTCCTTATGACAATCAAGAGTAATGATCACCACGTAATATCCCAATAAAATGATTGTTGCTACGATAGCAAATATGCCAAATGTTCCCATTGTAATTTAAATTGTTAAATTCCTGAATACGGCTGCAAAGGAATAGCTTTTTTCCCTCATAGCGAGCAAAAACATAATAAAACTCAATTTTTAACTAAAATCGGACGTTTTGGGGCAAAAAGCGTCTGACAAGTGTTAAAATTTTCAAGATACCATTATGAGATTTTTATCACCTTCAAGAACGTAATGGGAGAAAAACTGTCAGATTTGATAGACTTTATCCTATCTAGTTCTTCGTTTTGTTCTTGGATGGTTCACCTCAATCTTCTTTTCTTGTTATCCGGGTCGCATACCCATTTACCACCTGCTTTTTTCTTTGCAAAGGTACGGATGCCTTGACAGACACCAAACACCATCCCCAAAGGGGATTATGGCATAAAAAACTATTTGGAAGCCTTCCCGATTGCCCTGGAATAGGGTATTCCAAAAGTTTTTAATGGCATTGCTTGGTTTTCTGTCATCATTTGGCAACCGTCTTTTAAAGCACGAAAAAAGGCATAGTGGTAAAGGATACGCCGGAATGTATCTTTTAAAAAAAAGCTCGGATTCTCCAAGAACAAAAGTCTTAAAAAGGCAGTGATTGCAGGAAATCCAGAATATATTTTATTGTTGAACTTTTAAATTTTATAGAAATGGAAAGATTAATTTCTGAAAATGACCAAGAGTTTGCGGACGTGTTCTCACGATTCGTCAATGGTAAGATGGGCAGTGCTCAGCGAGTAGGGGAAAAGTTGGCTGATGACCACAGATTTCTCGTGAATGAGAAATTCAAGGTAGTCATGGCGTTTATTGACAAGCTATCCTTCTGTTATGACAAGGGTCACTATGACCTTAGAGACGAGTGGGCTTGCAAGTTGGCGGCATCCATCATGGAGCATTTGGAAGAGCATGAATTGTATTATTCACAAATAGATAATCAGGAAGAATATGACAAATTGGTCAAGTAACAGCTATCGAATCGAGGGTAAGCAAGAGGACCTTCAGCAGATTTATGACCTTTTCGTTAAGTTTGACAAGGGAAGAAGAAAGCCGTTTGATGAGCAGACATCCAAAGATTGGGAAGGTAACATTGTTTGGGCTTTGGGAGGTGAAACAAAGGATTATTATCTCCGTGGTTTCATCCAGACTTGTGAGATTTCAGAGGGACTTTTATGCATCGAGGCAGAAGAGGCATGGGGAGCCACAGACTTCCGCCATTTCCTTGAAAAGCATTATCAAGACATGAGCGTCTATTTCTGTGTGGAAGAAGAAGGTGAAGAGATTTATGCCACCAATGACATTGGGGGCAAATACTTCAAATTTCGCTATATGGTTAATTCTTGCATTGATGGAGTGGATGAATGGGAATATTTCAATACTTCAGAAGAGGCACTTCAATATATTGCCAATCGTTTGGAAATAGACTCCTTAACCATTTCTCAGTTAGAAACATGGCAAGAGAACCATGTGAATGAGGATGATTACATCTGCTTCAATGAATATAAAATAGTAGCATAAACATTAAAGGTAACGGAGAGGCTAACCACCTCTCCACAAAATTACTCATGAGATGAAATACGTAGATTTTACCAAGAAGAGAATGGAACTTCACAAGGAAATTGAGAATGCCATCAAGGACTTGATGAAAGAAAAGGAAGTGAAGGAGATAGATTTAACCACAGACGAGGATACCTATGATACAGGATGGATAGTAAGGTGCTTTTACGGTGAAAGCACAGTGGAAGAGGTTCAGGTTGCAGCTATCAAGTTAGATGGTAACACATTATTATATAAGGGGAAGAATACCTGGATAACAGATTCCGATTGGCTTCCATTTGATGTATCAGACAATGTCATTGCAGGTACAATAGATACAGTTTATGATGCGGTTTTCCAGCGTATCTAAGGATTTGATTATGGGTGGAGGGTGGGGAAGATGGGGGTGGTTAATACGGCGGCGCAGGCTCATTTCTTTGGATGGAAGAAATGAGCCTGCGCGCAGTTTATATCTAAGATGTATTCTTTGCTGTTGTTTTCGTGTCCTCATGGCTACCTATAGTATGATACAATCTGATATTTGATTTAATTTAGTTTACTCTGAAAGTAGTACTATATCAAAAGAGTTAGTTACTTTTATAATGTAATGAACCTATGAGACCAATGGATATAACTCTCCTATAAGGAAATATCCAAATAATTAATGGCAATGATATAGCAGTTGGTATAGAAACAATATTTTATACGTATAACGGAAAATCGCAAATGCTTTGCTTTTCGTAAATTTGCAATATCGTTTAAGAAAAGTTCAGCGTTATGATTAATTTCAAGAAGTTCAACAACATCATCTCACTTACAGCATACTTCAAAACGCATTTATATTCCCAAAATTAACTTTTTTGAAACTTTTTTTGTGCTACGAAAAAAGACTTCACTCTCCCTTTATACCTTTGCATCGTCAAAACAAGGAAGTATGGGTGAGCGGCTTAAACCAGCACACTGCTAACATGCCGAACCGAAAGGTTCCGAAGGTTCGAAATTGCCTTAAGCGAGCGCAGAAGCCAAGCGTCAGGCGATTCTCAGCGAAATCCATCTGCTTCCGCACTTTGGCTCGTTAGCTCAGTTGGATTAGAGCACGACGCTACGAACGTCGGTGTCGGGAGTTCGAGTCTCTCACGAGTCACAATATTGGAGGTTTGGCAGAGTTGGTCTATTGCACCGGTCTTGAAAACCGGCAGGCGGCAACGTCTCAAAGGTTCGAATCCTTTAGCCTCCGCAAACTTGCCCTATGGTATAATGGTAGCACAACGGGTTTGGGTCCTGTTAGCGAAGGTTCGATTCCTTCTGGAGTTTATATGGAGTTTGTAGCTCAGTTGGTAGAGTGCCAGATTGTGGCTCTGGTGGTCGTGGGTTCGATTCCCATCAAACTCCCAAATGCTTCAATAGCACAGTGGTAGTGCAGCTCACTTGTAATGAGCAGGTCGTAGGTCCGAATCCTACTTGAAGCTCTACATAAGAAAGGCTTCTCTTCAGGCAGTTTTGCTTGAAAAGAAGCCTTTTAGCTTTTTTGTAAGACGATGTCTCGTTGATGTTCGTTCATAATTTCCTCCTTTATCCTTACACAAAGTTCAGAATAGATTTGAGTCTGTCCTGTACCTTGTTGAGCACCTGAATGGTGTCTTCGTTATTCTTATCCTTCTTGTTTTCAAGAAGAATGATAGCCTTCTTTATCAGCTTGCAGTCCTCTATGGATAAAGGCATTTCAGTGATAGAGTAGTCTGGATCAGCGTATCTGTAGTATATTCTATCATAAACCTCGATAGGAGCATTGTAGCCCAGTTTATCAGATCTCATCATCTGTATGTCCATCTGAACAGTTCTGGCGCATACTCCTTTGGTGATTCCCTCCATGTCGTAGAGTGCATCGCTACATGCCTCCACGAGATCATCGAGAGTCCATCTTCTGTATCTGTTTCTTAAACAGTTGTCTATAGTTTTGTACCTTATTAAGGCATTCTTATTTGCTGGCATAGTTCTTTCATTTTAAGCGTAAAAAAATGGTTGGATTTCATCCAGCTTTTTCTCTTTATGTCAGAGCAGATGCAAGCATTTGACTAAAATGAAAAAGTTGGATTCTCCCGGCAAGGAAACTCCAACTCTTTCGTATTATCTTTATTCTCTGTGGGGCACGCTGCTACGATGCCCGATAGAAATAACTATGCGAATAATGATGTGGGAATCCTATACCGTCTGTATCTGATGTACTTGATGTATGTACATAACTATTCCGCTCAAAGCGTCGATAGCTCTGAACGAATGATTGTGATGTTATGTGCATATTTAAATTCATTTCCGTATAGGATTTTTATTGTATTTTACTTCTAAATTCTTTTAACGGGTGCAAAGATACAAAAATAGTGCGAAATCTTTTTGCGTAGCAGTAAAAAATGGTATAAACATGCGGATTTTAACCAAAATGAGCTGTTCCTATAGTAATAATCGGCTGGTTTTCCTGGTAATGCTTCGCCACACACCATGAAGGATGCTACTGGAGTTCCACCTGATAGACTTTGCATTTATGTCAGCAGAGCATGACGTAAGTGCAAAGTCCCTCAGTCGGAAGGTGCCCACGAAACGACATACGGTAGCTTACAAACTAAGTAGGTGGGACGCAAGCGATTCCCACTTAATCAGTTTGCCACTACTGCATGTCCATTCGTCGAGAAGGGCACTGGCTCACAGCATCAACCTTCATTTTCCCTCCCTTCCACCTTTTTATAATATAACTAAAGTTTCCCACCCTTGTTTATAGGGCATTTTTGAGTCCTTAATGTTCCATCAATCCCTATAAACAGGGCATTTTAACGGTTACCTAAAAAGTGTTTCATGCCACTTCTTTCTCATTTTCCCTATTTTCTAGAGCTTTAGCCATGACGAGATAAGCAGATGCAGCTTCTTCGTCGTTGATAAGAGACTCTGTCATTTCATCAACTGTCACGCCAAGATGCTCACAAAGCACCTCCAAAAGTCTCTTGATGCATGTTAGTACTCTCTTCCATAAGGTCAATGCCATGAGGTCTTCCTCCATGTCTGTGAAAAGTTCTCCCATGGTCTCATATTCAGAGAATCGTTTCTCCAAAGCCATGGTTATATATGTGAGAAAGCAGAGGGTGCAGTCGGCAATCTGCTCGTCAAAATCTCTTCCAAGGCATTTGCCTAGTCCGAGATACTGTTTACATTCTTTGTTCAAGACTTCTATGTTCCAACGGATTTGGTAAACTTCGAAAGCTTTCACAAAAGTCATAGACAAATCTGTGCTTATCAAAACGTTCCATCTTTGGTTCCTTCCATATCGAATCAGGAATATGCGTAAAGGTTGCTCCCCCAGCTTACCTTGCAAAGATATATAATGGCATTTATATTGGCGACAGTTATGAGAACGCTCTCTTTCATATAGAGCTATCAATTCCAAGGCATTGTGTAATTTGCCATGAACAAGATACTTGGCATATCCCATTTTCGCCAATCCTACAAGATGCAAGGCTCCTTTGCCAAGCTTTCTAACTTCGCCGATGAGATATTCACAAGTAAACCAGCTGTCACAAAGAACATACTTGGCTCGCAGGCACTTATGACTCCAGGCTCTCTTTATCATGTCAACGGCAACCTTCAGTTTCGATTCCGTAGACTCATTAAAGCGGATGGCGTTTGGATTCTCGGCATTACGCTGTTTGGCAAAACGCTTTTTTCGTTGCTTGGAGGTTAGTCCAAAGTCCTTCTTCTTTCCTTTTTCACAGTGCAGCGAAAGGTCTATAGGAATAGTACTCTTCCCATCAAAAAATGCACAAACCAACAGTTTGTACCCCAACACACATTTGCCTTGGACATGGTCGAATACTCTACTGATCTGTTCCATGCTGAAACCTGTCTTTTCCAAGGTGGTATCGTCCAGGATATAGCTCTCCATTCCAGTGGAGACTTCTGCATGCTCTTTGCGGATGATAGCTAGAAAGCGGAGGGACATACCAAGGAGGAGCTTACGCCAATCCATGGAAGCTCTCGTCATCATTCGATAATAGCAGTTCTTGCCAGTACTCAACAAGTCGTAATATGATTTCTTGTACATAGAGTGAATACTTTCACTTGCTATGCGAAACAGACACAAAGACAGGATTAGTTGAACGGCAGGAATACCAGCTTCTTTCTCCAATGATAGCTTGCAGAGGAGATGACCTAGACCAAAACGGGTAAAAAGCGCCATTAAATTGGTTCGCAATGAACTTTTAACACTTAATATGTTTGATAACTCAGAAAAATTGCTTAATTTTGCATTCATAACAGTTACTCTTTAAATCGTTGTTTTTTTGTTCTTTAGCGATTACAAAGATACAACTTTTTATCGAGAAACTGTTATTTTTACCCTACTATTTTGGGGTGGGAAACTTTAGTAATATAATAGTCTTTCCTTTGTAAATCTTTCGGCATTCCTTCTTTATAATCTTCGCCCACACCGTGGTCCAGTAAGCATGAACAGTTAGCCAGGGTATTGTTCTTTCGCAGGCCGATTTTATCGACTTACGAAGGAACAACACGCAGGCTTTTTAAACTGTTGATACTTGCTTGGCCTATTCCCACCCAGTTTTTTCCCTGCAGGTATTCCCAGTTATACTATTTCCTTCTTACTGAAACCAAAATCTTTGATTCCGTTTCGTCTTTGGGATTTCGGGATTCTTTTTCTTCAAAGTTATCGCATATTTGGCAAAATTCTTTTGGAGTTGTTAATTAACGCAAATATGTAAAAATACTGGACTTATTTTTCTTTCTTTTCTCTTTCTTTTATTATAATTTTCTTTATCTATTTCTTTCTTTCAGAAAGTTTTTTTTACCGTATAGGGTAATGTTAATGGACTTTAATGGGATTTGGTGCGTAAATAGAAATGCCCTAAATTTGCAGCCAAGAAAATTTTTGGAGTTATGAAGACAAACAGAAACAGAAATGCAGAACTCATGCTTAGAATATATGAGTCTGTCATCTTTCCTGGCAAATGCCAGCACCTATCAAGAAACGAGCGAGAAGTATTTCGCTCAGTGTGGTCATACGACATCACCTATCTATATCTGTCGGTATACAAAAAGAATGATACGGATTGGATGGAGTTCGGCTTATTCGATTCCAAGAAAGTGGGACGGATGGTGCCGTTCTATAATATACAGCAAGAAAGGTTCTTGCAGCTTTCAGAAGAATGTGCTTGGATAGAGAACTTTGTGGAGTGTCCAATGGAAATTATTTATCAGGATGACTTCACCTTGACATTTACCCCAGATTATCTTCTGAAGTTAGCAGACGGGAGCATCGTCATACTCATGCTGCAGTCTTACAAGTTGTTCTCCACGCAAGATGTGCAAAAGAAATGGCATAGTCTGATGGAATATTGCAAGAAACATGGCTACGGATGCGTCATGTTTGACCTAATTAAAGGCATCAGTCTCAAATGGCTTCTTGGAATCTGGCGAAACAAGGACATGAGCAGGTTTGAAAATGAGGTATTATCTATGCTGGACAGCAAGAATAGTCATTGGATGGATGGGATTACCCTATCTAAAATCATGGATAAGCATCATGCCAACTTGTTCGACTTTCAAGTACTAGTGCTTAAGAACAATCTCTTGTTCCTCCCACAAAATGGAAAAAGAAAAGTGGATCTAATAAAGAGCCACGAACAAAACCTCTTTGATTCACAACTAATGATAGACAGTTATGCAGAAAATAATACAGCACAAAGACGAAACCATATACGAGTTAGGATGTAGTTCTGAAGACTTGGCTTTTTGGTCATCTTTTGGTTTTAAGCCATACCTATATGACAAGTTTAAGGACAGTTATTCAATAAGGAAAGTCTGTCCCTTTAGAATTCATAGGAAGGTTAGCAGCTTATCCGTAGTCTCAAATGGCAGCAAGGAAGGTCTTGCCGATAGATGGGGAAATATCATTTTGGCCTGTAAGTACGAAAGGATAGAATTATGTATCAACGATGAAGCATCAGGTATTCATGTTTTACACTTTATGGCATATACCTCTCAAAGGGTAGAAATATTTAGATATATTGGTGGAAATCCGAAGAAAGTGCTTCAATTAGAAAAACTTTGAGATGACATCTAAGTTGTCATTCTTTCTCCAGTGGGCAATCCTCACCTTTTTATGCTCTTTAAAAGCAAGTCTTTACCTCTTTAGCTTTTTACGTAGCAAAGGTAAGGCAGCTAGCTTAGATGCCAAGTACCACCGTAAGTTAGATAACAGAAATCCTGCGGCAGCCTTCCACAATCAAAGATTGGGTATTCCGCAGGATTTATGTCATCTTCCTTGGCTTTCTAAGGCATTAGCCGCCTTGTGATAGAGCACGTAAAAAGGCTATGGTGTAAACGGACATGCCGGAATATCATAAAAAAAAGTTCGGATTTACTGGAAAAAGAAGCATATAAAAAGGGCTGATGTACCAGAAATCCAGAATCTTTTTTTGAGGAGTTTGAGAGTGTGTGGATGATTGCATTCCCTTTCACTTACTTCTAAACTGAAAATGGATAGATATACGCTTTAGAGGATTATTCTTGCATATATGCAGCATATAACCTCCAAGAGTGTTAAACTGGAGCTTTAATTCTGCAGAATGAGGATACCCGGATGAAATCCATTAACTTTGTACAGATATTTAGAGTGGAAAAATATGAAAGCAACGGAGATTATATGGAAGGAAGAGAGCATCTTGCCACATAGCGCAAATGCCTATCCTAAGGGGAAACCCTATATGGTACAGATGGTGCAGGGCAATGTATTTCCTATTTCCAAGGCTCAAGCCATCAGTTTTGTCAAAATGGGATGCTGCTTGGGCGCTTTGAACAGCGAAGATGTAAGAGTTGTTGAACTTTTGCTGAAGAGACATCAACTTGAAGGCTGTTATAGATATACCAAAGGAAAAGACTTTGTCAAGCTCATCAACCAGTGTGATTTGGACAAGGCCCTTCAGGCTGAGTATGGGTTTTAAAGAAATGCCCTCCGAACTCATGTGAGAACAGAGGGCTGCCAAAGGAATTATATTTCCAGAAGCAATGGAATTTCCATCGCTGCTAAAATGGATGCAAAAGTACAAAAATAATTTCCTCAGCACAAGATTTTAAGTGACATTTTAATGATTAAATAATAGAATTAGAGTATTAATAGACAAAAATGAAAAAGATTATGAAGAAAACAATGGTAGCAATGATGATGTTCATCATCTCCAGCAGTGCTTCTGCACAGAACGTGAAGGAGCCAGAGTACAATGGGCAAGTGGCAATTCTCCAAGCGGACAGTTCTTTGGTGGTGCTACAAAAAGAAGTGGCCCAAATGAAGACCAAAACCACAGCTTTTGGATACATTCCCATACCAGGCAGCAGCTTGCTTGACAAGGGTAAGTCATTTTTGCAGGTCAAAGGCAATGCCTCACCTAATAAAGTGACCCAAGGAAAGGTAACCTTGGTCATTAGAGTCAAGGACAATAATGAAGACCCGAAGAACGCAATTGGGGTGTTTCAATTCGAGGCCAAGAAGAAGGAACGCAGATATCAACTGGCTGAAGTGGGTGTGCTATCCGGCATGAAGGCTACAACATCATTCAACACCGTTGACTATGAAGTCAAAAAGTGGGGAACAAGTTCTTATCTTATAGCCATCAAGCATCTGCAACCAGGAGAATATGGGGTGACTGCAGCCGATTTGGGCAATATCACAACATTATCAGTTAAGTAAAAATACCAATCATTTAAAATTCAAGAGTATGGGAGCAATATTTTTAGTTCTGTTTTTCGCATGGCTTTTCAAGGGATTTGGCAAAGCCATGAAGCATAGCGGTGATACCTTCAGACCAGACAAATAATCATAGGTAAAGTTCAACATTCATCATAACTCCAGCCCACCAAGCCATCGTGAGAAGGCAGGTGGGCATTTTCATTTAGTCACACTCAAAACATATTTTTTTCTTAAGCTCATAGACTTTTTCTTCGGACAGAGGTCCACATAGCCTTTCTAACAGTGGTACCATCTTGCTGGACTGAGGAACATATTTTTCATAAATTTCCACTGGGATAGTACATCGATTCAAGAAGGTCATCAGCAGATCCTTCATTAGTTGTCCGTTTACAGTTGAATGATCATCATGATACAGGGGAATGGCCAATGAAGTAATTCCCTTATCCTCATAGGTAGCCAGTAACTTATCAAAGCTTTGACGAATGACATCCAAATCAATAAGTTCATTGGCATTACAAACAGGCATCGTCATAATGAGATGCTTCGTACCTCGATATATCCATAACAACCCAGGTCTCAGAAGCTCTCGCTCGCAGAGGCTTTGATATTTCCTAACCATTTCTGGATACTTACGAATATAGCGCAAGCCGGCCTCGCCCAATATAATGCCGTGGCAAGAAACAGGGACAACAAGGGTCTGGCAATGACAGAACAGTATGTCTCCATACAGGATTTTCACATTTCCCATAAACACACTATTTGACCAATCCCTCACACATAGCTTCCACATACAAAAGAATATCCTCAAAGAGTACTTTCTCGTCTGAATGAAGATCAGCTTTTCGTAACTTATCAGACAATCTTTGGAATACCTCAGGTTCATACTCAAAATGGTCTATCAGGAAATACCGAAGGAACTGCTTATCCTTGGGATGTGGCAATTGAAGGAAGCGATAGACAAAAGCCATAAGCTTTTTTTGTCGAAAGCGATCCATCGTGAAACTTCTGCCTGTATCCCAGTCGAACCATACGGTCAATAAGACAGCTTCACTCTTTAATCTGTCCAACTGGATTTGAATGACTTCTATCTTAAATTTCTCTGCCAGTACGGATTGCAAGGCTATGACATCCTCCAATTTCACATTCGGTGAAATTGGAAACCGGATTTCTCGAAAGAGTACCATATTGGCAAAACCGAGATTGTTATTAAACTGTCTGGCTCTTAAGAGGAGCTCGCGATGCTTATCTTCTACACTTACCCCCATCCAGAATTCATCCGACAGAGACAAATTTTTGCTCTTTGGTTGGATATTGAAAAAATGCTTCATAATTTCTAAAATCTATAACTACTTTTTCCAAAGGTCACCATCCCTATACGTATGCTTAATCTCGTAATAAACCGCTACCAGAATAGCTACAATGACAATGCCTAAAGCTACTATCAGTCCCATAACTCCTACAAACAAGTTGGAATTTCAGCAGAGGATAACTCTTTGACGAACTCCATAAGGTTTCTGTGTCCCTTATATAGGACATCACAGTTCTTGGTTTTTTTTTGGTTCCTTTGCTGAAGGGTCTTGGAAATCGTTTTCCCCAAATCAGTGTTTGGGAAGAAGAGATAGACTTCATCAAAGTCATCGCTATCCACAACCATGTGCATGAAGTTAGAAACATGTGACATGATGATACAGGTTGCTGCTTGAGGTAGGCGGAAGTGATTCATACCTTTGAGTTCCCAAAAGGCAAGATAATCCAAGAAATCATAAAACAAGCAGCACACGTGTGTTACATTCTGCCTATGTGGACGAAGTGTTATGGTTGCCGTTGTCTTCAATGAAAAAGGGCGTTGCGTATATTCAGGATTGAAAACCTCATATCCTCCAATATCATTTTTCATGCCGATTCCCTGATAGCATTTATTTACACAGAGAAACTCTACCCTTGATAGGCTCACAGGTAATCTTGAAAAGCCCATATCCTTGAGCATTTCCTTGTCTGCTTTGTTAAGCCTCACAAGTCTTATGTCATCAGTAGTGTAAATAAATGATGAAATTTTAAGGTTGTTCATTGTCATGTTTATTTTGGTTGTTATTATTTTATATTGCATCTACCTGATGGAGCATTTCCCAGAGATTCTCAGAATTGCCTCCACCTGCAAAAAAATCACTCACGTCTTTTGACTGTTTACTACCTGGCAACGGTAAGTCTATCTTAGCTACAGGATACTTATCCTTCAATTCACGGACTCTTGAACTTGACTCTGCTTTACCAGTAGAGTCCGTGTCGTACAGGAATATTATCTTTGAGAAACGCCTGGCAAGGTCATCCATGATAGATGCATGCATCTTGGCGGTCTCACTATTCAAGCATATGGCATGAAATCCATGGGCAGCCAAAGCTAGTACGTCCTTTTCGCCGCCAGTTACGATTACATATTCACCAGAAGAGGGCAGTTGCTCCTTTCCAAAGAGATAAGGCGAAGGTAGCTTTCCTGCATACAGAAAACGGTTCTCAGATCTAGGCCTATAGACCTTGAGACCCTGACCATCATCAAAGAAATAACCATAGCAGGGAGTCAATGCAGTGGAATAGATTCCATATTGACCTCCAGATGGGTTAGTAAACAAACAACTCTTCAAACTTCTAACATGATATTTTTGAAGAGTATCTTCGCTTATACCATAATGTTCCCAATAGGAAAGTTCATCCTGCGAGAAAGTTTTCTCTTCCGTCGCAAAAGTAATCAAACCGTCTTTCTTGGGAGACGGAATTATACGAATTTCATTGCAGGTGCCCTTTATGGGAAGTCTGGAGGCATCATGCTGATCACCAAATACCCCCAGGCACATATCCTGGTCGATACCCTTCAACAGTCGAACAAACTCCATCTGAGGATTGATGCCAAGAACCAAACCGGCCACAGCAAAGCAATTTCCTGAGAACCTGCCATCGCCAAAATCCTGCAAATAATAATAGGGCAGACCACCCGGTTCCTGATTACAGTAAAGCTTGCATGATGGACGCATGTCATCCTCACGGAAAGGACTACGAAATTTTGGCTTGAGACATTCCTTACCCAGATAATGGACAAAGATATCCAAACCACCTGAAGTCTTTCTCAAGATTATCTCTTTTTCAGTCATACTAAAACCTTGCTAAGTTTTGTGAATAATTGCGATAGTTGGTATCAGGCATGGTCACGACCTCCATCATATGTTTCACTCTATCCGCCGCTCTATCGCCATAACGATTTCGTATAACATCCGATGGCAAGTTTGTGGTAACGATGGAAATCAGACGATTCTCATAACGAAATGCCAATAACTCAGCAAAAGGGTTGCATTGCTGGCCATAGTTCATAATTTTCTCCGGCTCTGCACCCAAATCGTCAATTGCCAAAAGTGCCTCTCTTTGATAACGCTGGAATTTCTTAGGATCATTCACATAAACATTGCAAAGCTGAGTGGCAGATATGACAACAAGACCAGCCGAAACTTGATGGGATGGATTTGACTTGATAGGATCTTGTATATCCAATGATAAAATGAGTTTCTGAATAGCCTTGACTATTGTCGTCTTACCAGTCCCACCTAAACCACATAGCCATAACCCACACTTATAGCCATATCCCACAAGCCATCCTGAAATCATAGCCAAAGCATTCTCATGCTCAGGGCGATGAATGTAATGAATACTGGCATCATTCACGCAATTTACATAAGCCTCCGTCAAGGCATAGTGGCAGAATGATTGGTTAAGGGGCAATCTGAAAATACCTTCTGGGGTTCGTGTTGAACGAAGACGATTCAAAATCCCAATCTGCTTAAATGTCAAATTCGTTTCTATTAAATGCATTTATAATTGATAATTATGTTTGTTAGAACTGATTTGTGTATATCTTTCCTGAACTTGATGACTTTGGGGTAAACTTAGAACCATACTCCAGAGTACCAGTTTGCGCCTTCTGCTTGTTGACCCAATCACAGAAATGACTCATATAATCTTGAAGATTCTCATGAGATTCCTTTCCTCTGCACAGCATATCAAGCTCGAAAGATTCCAGTAAATGCCTAACCACTTCAACTGAATCCAGTCGATAACGCTTACAAATACCTGAAAGCCATCTGCTATTTTGGATCAAACTATCGTAGTAGCTTTCTTTGCTTGGTTTCTTTGCTTGGTTTCTTTCAACCTCCACCAATCCAGAGCTTTCTTGAAAAGCATCATACGCACATATACACGCGGATGATGATATTTTATCTTTTTCTTCTTTATATCTTTCTATATTATGTGTCAGTTGTTCGTCTCCACTTTGTCGGAAGTTCGTCGGTCGCATGTCTGTGCTTTGTCGGTTGCTTGTCACCAGTTTGTCACCTTGAAAATTTTCAGTCTTATAACCATGTGGTACACAAGCTGTTACAGGATTACGCCCGCTGGTTACTTCTTGTCCAAAATCAACATTTTGGAAATAAAGATTATTTTGTTGGACAAAGTTATTTTGGATAATGTTTGTGTTTGAACCCGTATTGTTAGAACAGTCTTGATAATGACAATAATTAGAAATCGTGATAAGGTTGGAAAGGAAAGCAGAGTTTGGAAGGATTTCAATCTCACCTGTATTCTGTAACTTTTTGAGACAAGTCTTTATGCTTTGCACAGAAATACCAGTTTCTTGTTGAAGGTTATTCTTGCTGAGAGCCAGCTGAGCACGCCCAAGGGGACCATTAGGCAAATCTTGTCTCTGATAAGAGGCTCTTAAAAGCAAGTGAACAAAAAGGTGAACCATTTCTGCATTGGCATACCAACTCCAATCAAGAATCTTTCTATAAAGTTTAATCCACCCCACAGCATTGCTTTCTTCATCGAACTGCTGAAAACTACCATAATCCAGCATGGTAATAATAGTACCGCGGCTGTTGGAAACAATAGTAACTTCATTTGTCTTGGACAGTTTTTTCAAGCAAGTGCGCACATTACGTGGTGAAAGACCTGTTCTGCCTGAAATCTGAGCATGGCTTGTCACCAATTGTCCAGGCATAATGGTCAAAGTTTTGTATTCGGTCTTTTTCACATTAGCCTGGAGCAACAAATACAGATATAGGTGAACCATATTGGACTCACTATACCATCGCCACGAAGTAAAACTTCTTGGCAGTTTTAGCCATGTACCATTTGTTTGTATCATTTCATTTCATTTAAAAACACCTACTTGGTAGGTTGATAATTTATTAAGTTAGTTCCTGAACAATTTTAAAGGAGAGACTATTTCTACCACTTTTTGTAGATAAAACAAGACTCTCATCCAGGACTTTAACCACTCGGATCTGTGTGAGGTTTCTGCTTCCACGATGCCATCTCACAGAGGTGTTCTCTATAATGTTTTTAATGATAGTCAATCGCTTCTTACAAGCGTCTGTTGAGTCTTGCCAATCATATACCGTTGGAGGAATCTTATATAGCAGACACACCATCCAGGTTGGTTTAGTATCACAATGTATTGTTTTCTTTATCTTATACATTAGAAATGCAATTTATAACACCTATTAGTCAAGAGCGTATATATCCCTTATGGGGAATCATTCTGAAAATACCAATGATACTCCTTACTTAATTCTACATAAAAAGTAACTAAACTATATTTCAATCCTATGTTGATTTGACTCAATATATATTTGGCCTTATTCTTCTATTGATTGCATCTATTTTCTTCTAGGTGTTGTTGTTAATACTTCTATTCTTTATATTATTATAATGTCAAACTATAAAAGTCTAAACATTTTTCATGTTGCAAAAATAATAAAATCCCGTCATATCTATAACAAATGTATAATATATTAACATATTTTATAAACTTAAAGATACATATTTTAACAGCTTACTTACAATATGATTATTTTATATGACTTTTTAAGCCTAATTTTAACAAACTGTTACTTTAGTATATTATAACATTAGTTTATGATATAATCAGTACGCGTAGTCATAATGTCAACAATATTTGCTAATAAAGAAAAAAAATACAGATAATATGACACGTATTTAAATTTTTATTCGTACCTTTGCATCGTCTTTCGAGACATCATTTTCGTGGGAAAAAGTAAAGTGCCTCAACACTGTAAAATCGCCAAAATTTAACATTAATGCATGAGGCACGGAGCAACTCATATACGTGGGTTGTCTTTCCGTGCTGCATTATGGGGTTTGGCGATTCCAACAGTGGGTATGGTAGGCAGCCCACTTTTTATTTTTAGGAATTTCAGTATTCAGAAAGGCTATAGGGAGAAAATAATTTTCAACAAAATAATATATATCCTTTATTTAATCATTTTTTTGCCAAATTATAATTTGACTATATGAACGGAAATGAACTAAGGAACATACTTGCAGCAAAGGGAATCATACATAAAGACCTTGCGGAGAAAATGGGCATCACACAATCTTGTTTCAGCCAATTGTTAAGAGCACAGGACATACGAACAGGATTGCTGGAGAAGATTTGTGATATTTTGAATGTTCAAATGGATTTCTTTTATGGAAACACAAAATATCTAGCACAAAACAATCAACTCATAAGAGAAGACATCAAGTCTCTAAGTAAACAACTGGACAAGATACAAAGCCAGTGTTCTCAAATCATTTATCAAAATACTAAAGCCAGGTAAAAGATATATATAAAGACGCCCTCATAGCCAAGTATATCTCAACTTTAGCATGAGGGCTTACAAAAATGTTAGACAAAGACTTTTATCCCTTGATGACGGCAATAGGCAGAAGATGGGTTCTTATTTTAACCAAGTCCATCTCTTGTGATAGAACCTCCTCGATATTCTTATATGCAGAAGCAGCTTCCTCCAAATCCTGCTGGCATCTGATGGCATGAACGATGCCTTTTTCTTCAAGCTTGTTAATCTCATCCTCAAGGTTCAATGTTCTCACGGCCTCGGTACGGCTCATGGCTCTACCTGCCCCATGGGAACAACTCATAAAGCTGAGTGGATTGCCAAGTCCCTCCACAATGTAGCTGCTGGTACCTTGTGAACCTGGTATGATTCCAATTTCACCCTCACGTGCGCTAGTTGCTCCTTTTCTATGCACTATACACATATTGTCAAAATGGGTTTCCCATGCCGCATAGTTATGGGCAATATTAATCATGGACTCAAACGTCACTTCCGGTAAGGCATCAGCAATGACTTCTTCTATACGCTCCATCATCAGTTTTCTGTTGCACAGTCCAAAAGCGATACAGTATTCCATCTCATGCCAATAATCATTGAATTCCTGTGTCTTCAACGGAAGGAAAGGTAAATTGATCTCTGGCTTGACCACAGAGAAATATCTCTCATTGAGCACGGCAGCCTTATTGTTATAATAGTCACCAACTTGCTTGCCTAGGTTTCTGGAACCTGAATGAATCATAATCCAAAGAAAGCCCTCGTCATCTTTCTGCAACTCTATGAAATGATTGCCTCCTCCAAGTGTACCCACCTGTTTGGTGGCTGAAACATATTGACGCTTGACCACTGTCATATTCTCAATATCAAATTCTTGAGGCATATACTTCTCGTCCTGGGCCGTCTTGTGATGTTCCATTCCAAGAGGTATCTGCTTTCTGATTCCACGCATAATTTTCTTGCGTAGAACGTCCTGTGCTATGGTCTCTACCTTAATATTAGTCTTAACTGCACACATGCCACATCCAATGTCCACGCCAACGGCATTTGGTATCACAGCATTCTTAGTTGCCAATACTGAGCCGATAGGCATACCTTTACCACCGTGCAAGTCTGGCATAAGCGCCAAGTGGTGATACAAAAAAGGCAAGCTACAGAGGTTTGTTATTTGCCTCCACGCCGTTGCATCACAAACAGATGCCCACATCTTAACAGGGGTGTTATTAATCAAAAATTCTTTCATTACTATAGTCTCCTATTCTTTAAAATTTGTACTGCAAAATTAGTCTATAAGTGCGCAGTATTTTTGCGCAGTTGGAAATAATTTCTTGCTTGGGTCAAAAAAAACTTAAGTGCGCAGATAGATTGCGCAGTTTTTATTTATCTTTGCTGCTTAAGAACAAAAAATATAGTATTATGCCAGTAAACAAGAATGCCTTAATAAGGTACAAAACTATAGACAACTGTTTAAGAAACAGATACAGAAGATGGACTCTCGATGATCTCGTGGAGGCATGTAGCGATGCCCTCTATGATTGCGAGGGCATCAAGAAAGGCATTTCTCGTCGATCTGTCCAAATGGATATTCAGATGATGAGGAGTGACAAACTGGGGTATAATGCGCCGATAGAGGTATATAACCATAAATATTATCGCTACGCAGACCCAGACTTTTCCATCACAGAAATGCCGTTGAGCCAAAATGACTATGATATAATGACTGAGGCAGTGGGGCTTCTTCGCCAGTTTGAGGATTTTGATTATTTTCGTGAAATGTCGGATGTCATTGGCAGGCTGCAAGATACTTTGGCTATTTCCAAACGAGAACGAGAACCAATCGTGGACTTTGAGCACAACAGTAATCTGGAGGGTTTGAAATATCTGAATCCCCTTTACAATTATATTGCCAACAAGCAAAGTATAAAAGTGCTTTATCAGCCTTTTGGACAGGACAAGCCACGGGAATGGACTATTTTCCCATATCTGCTTAAGGAATATAGAAACAGGTGGTTCCTCTTTTGCTCCAGAGTTTCGGACATGAGACTCTTTGACCTGGCATTAGATAGAATCAAAGGAATAGAGGTGTATTCTAATGTGGAATACAAGATTGACCCTAAGTTCAATCCCAAGAATTATTTCAAGAATGTCATCGGAGTAACCAAGCATCGTGGAACACCCTTGAGTGTGGTACGTTTTTCTGCTTCTGCCGAACAGTCTCCATACATTGAGACCAAGCCTTTGCATACATCCCAAATGGTGGTGGAGCGCAACGAGGAAACGGGTGAGGTTATCTTCCAGATAGAAGTGGTACTCAACTTTGAGTTCTATGCACTGATGTTGTCCTATGGGGCGGGTGTGAAAGTACTTTCTCCTAAGTGTGCCGTGAATAACATCCGAAAGATGCTGGAAAATGCTTACTTACAATACAAATAATATGTCATTTTGGGCATTCTATTATGCCACAATTTGATGAAAAACAAGAAAGCATGTGTTTCAATATTTTCACTGCCAAATTGTGTGAGCACACAAAAAGTATTATCTTTACACCCAAAAAGATTGATAGTTAATGAACTGAGCCCACTCCAAAAAGTAAGGCCGATTTTAATATTTATATTTCGTGAAATAATCTCTGATTTATGCCGTTATCTGGAATAATTTTCGTATCTTTGCGCCATCAATCAAACAGAAAGACTATGTTTAAAAAGACAGATCCGAATCCACAGTTAGACATGTGTTTACGGCTTCCTCAACACATCAAAGAAGTATTCTGCCCCAACATATGTAAAAAGCTTTGTGACAACCAAGATTGACAAGGAGATATTCAAGCCTTTGTTCCCAGAAGGTAAGAAGAATGGCCGTCCCAATGTCTCTTTCCGTATACTCGTAGTGATGTCTATCTTGAAGGATGGATTTGGTAACCTCATGGGGGATTATACCAGATTCTTCTAATCGAGACATCGGGGAACTGCATGAGAGACAAGCATAATAGTCCCTGTTGTTTCATCCCAAAATAGAAAGTATATCCCTATGGGGTATATTCATAAAGACACAATTTGTAAAGATAGAATTAAATTTCTACCCAATGCAACCCTTTACCATTTCGGAATATTGGAAAGTAATGTGCACATGGCATGGATGCGAGCTGTATGTGGCCGTTTGAAAAGTGATTATAATTACAGCAAGGATATCGTCTATAACAACTTCCCTTGGCCTTCTCCAACGCCGGAACAGGAAGCCAAAATAAAGACGGCAGCCCAGACCATCCTTGACGCAAGGGCATTGTACCCAGATTCTTCACTTGCGGATCTCTACGACCCTACACTTATGCCTAAAGAGCTACTCCAAGCACATCGACAAAATGACAAGGCTGTGATGCAAGCCTATGGGTTCTCTACGAAAATGACAGAAAGTGAGTGTGTAGCTGAACTGTTTAAGTTATATGAGAAATATGTCAATACCTAAAAGGAAGCAAAACTACTTCTGATGGTGTTTGGCTCTATCTGTAGATTAAAAACAAAAGTAAAAATTCAATAAAAATAAATGATATGTTTGAAAAAATAATTAAATTTGGGTGTGGCTTTATCGTCATCTTCTTTGTGGTGTCGATATGTTTTGTTATGTGTTCTGCTTTCTTTGCCACAAACGAAGCAAGTAGCGCACCGGAGATTACCATGATGTCTTCTCCTAAAACGCTTCATATCTCCAAATTCACGGTAGAAGACGTATTGGAAGATGGCAGCGCAGTAGCACATGTGGAAGACTTTTCATCAGATATAAGCTTTGGGGGCGAAGTGCTGTTTCAGAATGATGGAACAGACAGCTACGTAAATGACCAGATTATCACTGCTCCTAAAGGCAAGGTGGAACAGATAGGAACATGCAAGTATTTCGATACCACCATTCCGGTAATCAGAATCATAAAATAGAAGAAGACTATCAGTTTACTTCAGTATAACTATTAGTAAAATAGCAAAGGAGGTAGTGGGTCATTTCACTTTACTACTTGTTTTAGGCGTTTTGTAAGAAGCTGTACTTCAGCACAAAATGATTACAGTTAGACGACTTTTATATAAATCAGATAATAAGTAAGTATGAAGGCTTTTTTTAGTATGATAGGTTGGTTCATAGGTATGCTGGTTGGTTTTAGTTTGATTAATGTGTGTCCTATATTAGGTTTCGTTTGTATCATTGGAGGAATACCATTAGGCAGATATGTAGGACAAAGCATTGAAGAAAGTAAAGAACAAAAAGAGAAAGAGAGACTTGAAGCCGCAACAGAAAGAAGGCTTCAAGAAAGGGAGTATGCTCGTAAGAAAGAGCTTAGAAACAAAGCTATTTTATTAAGCGTGAAATATCCTGAAGCTTTTAAAGAATATTTTAAGATTCATTGGGGTATATACAAGTCTTCAATACAGCAAAGAGACATAACCGATGATAAGGTAAATTTACTTTTGTCCCATACTGAGTTTGAATATCAGAGGTTGGAAGAGAAGTTGAATCCTGCGTACAAAGATGCTATAATAAGGGAATCTTTCCTAAAACGACAAGAAGAAGAAATTAAGCGTAGAGCGAATGAAACTGCCATGAGAAGAAAAGAAGAAGAGATTAAGAATCTTCCCAACTCCCTTCCTGCTTGCGTTGCAAATTGGCAGTCCCATTCTAACAGTTCACTTAAACATAAGTACTTCTATAAATATTATACATATTCAGTTTTTAAAGATTGTGCATCGACATCCATGTGTTATACTTGGCATACTGTGTGGGATTTTAAAAATGATCCTTCACGAGGAGTATCGCATTTTGATCATGAGAGTGCTTTGAATCATGTAGCTGAAAAGGTGGAAAAAGCTATTGCTTCTGCTTTTGGGTCAAAAACGCAATACTTGACGTTTGTGTGCCTAACTGCATCAACTCAAATAAAAACAGAGCTCCGATTCAAGAAATTTGCTGAAAAAATCTGTTCCGACTTAAAAATGAATAATGCTTATTCGCATATTAAAGTAGTGGAAGATGGAAGTGCTAAGCACGATGGTGGTACAGGTTATCATCGTGTATGGCATGACCCTTCCTATTTTAAAGGGAAATACATTATTCTTTTTGATGATGTTCGAACAACAGGAAGAAGTTTAGAAGTTGAACGGACCAAACTTGAACAATTAGGATCAATGGTTATATGCGCAATTACAATAGCCCAAACTGTAGGATATGAGCAATAATGATTGGTATATCGATATTAAAAGGCATATATAATGATAAATGAATGGAAGTTTTTGAGGCTTTGTTCATATTTCAATAAAATGGTATTGTATTTTATGATTTTTAGTTGGCTAGAAGATGTTGGATCATTGGATTTTTATTTGTGCGTAGTGGCTGATTTGCTTTCAGAATAACCTCCAATAATAAAATAGAGATGGGAAAAGTTCTCATCTCTATTTTTTTACAATAAGAACTGTTGTAAATTGTACGTTTTTTGGTCTGTTTATGTGTCTGGTCTATTTCTCTTTGGTATGAACTAGTTATGTAACTTTTCTCTTATTTCTGTTTAACATAATATAATGAATGTGAAGTTCCGGTTCAGTAGTATTTGTCTAGCTGATAGAAAACTTTGTAAAATACGTGGAACGTATAATTTTTCCCAATCATTTTCATTGTCATTCGTAACGTACATATATATTATTCATTTCCCTTAAATAAAATATAATTCTCAAATATTTTTTGATTTATGTTTGCCTATATTTTAGTTGTTTATACTATGTATTCCAGTTTTGTTCTTGCTTATTTCAAGAGGGAAGGAGAAAAAAAACGAAAAAGAGTGTTTTTCTAAGATTTTTTTGTATTTTTGCCATGTCATTCAGAGTTTCTTATGTTTTTTGCGACACTAAGATATGTGAAATTTCTGCCATGACCAAATCTTGAGTGATTTACAGTTACTTAGGAGGTAAACAACGATGATAATAGTGTTGCGCTTTTGTGTAAAAATTAAAAAGCTATGGCATTGAAAAAAGAACTTATATTGACACTGACTTGTTTGAAGGAAGTTGATGTAAAAGGTGTCGGCCCGAAAAAAATACTTGTTATCGGTAATACAATTATCGATAAAGGACTTTGTATTGAATCCCTGAAAGATTTGTCCGTCCTAATGAAGGGCATGAAGGAAAAAGCTATCAACAAGGTTACTCTTGAAGATTTAGAAAAGGCTAATAAGTATGCTTTGAACATTATTGCAGCTAGTAAAGCTGATGGAATAGAACTTGTTGGCTATTATGACGATGAGTTTCCAGAGGCATTACGAAAGACTGTTGATGAAGAAGGTAAGCTAAATCCTCCATTACTTTTATGGTATCGTGGTGATTTGTCTATCACCCAGTTACCAGGTATAGCTGTTATTGGCACAAGAGAGCCTACTGATGAAGGCATCGTTGGTGGTAAATACCTCGCTGGCGAATTTGCCAAAAGAGGCTTCAATATTGTATCAGGTCTTGCAGTAGGTTGCGACACCTGCGGGCATCAAGGTGCATTAGAGGCTGGAGGTAAGACAACAGCAATACTTGCCAACGGCTTGGACAGCAATTCCATCTATCCACCGGAGAATCGTGATTTGGCAGAAAGCATAGTCAAAAATGGTGGGGTACTACTCTCTGAATACCCCATTAATACTTCCGTGAATAGATATAGTTTAGTGGCAAGAGACAGACTGCAATCTGGACTTGCACAAGCCACGTTAGTTATCCAGACAGGAAAAGCTGGTGGCACCATGCATGCTGCAAAAGCAACGTTGGCAGCCAACAAACCTTTATATGTTATGCGTTTCAAAAAAGAGGAAACCAACAAGCATGATAAATGCTTAGGAAATGAAGCTCTCCACGAACAGGGAGCCATCTACCTCAAAGGCAATGACAATATTGATGAAATAAGTCATAGCATTAAAAACAGAAAAGTCGTGAAGTCTGATCTTTTTGATTGAAAGCCTATGAGAAAGATTATATTTGACCTTGACTTGACTTTAGTTGACACAACTATTGTTGAGCAAGCAAGACACGATAGGAACTGGCAATTAGCCTATTCCCTGATACCCAAGTGCAAGCTGTACGAAGGTATGGAAGAAGTATTGGCTATTATAAGAAACAACAAGATTAATACGTGCATCGTCAGTACATCACCGAGAACGTATGTTGAAAAGGTTGTTGATTATTTCAACTTACCTATTCAACATATAGTTGCTTACCATGATGCAAAACCAATCAAGCCACATCCTGCTCCTATGTTAAAAGCGTTGGAACATTTGGGATGCAGCGCAGCTGAAGCTATCTCTTTTGGGGACAGAGTCATTGACATTCTGGCTTCAAATGCTGCTAACATTGAAAGTGTTGCATGCTTCTGGGGAACAAAAGAAAAGTCTGAGCTTATTCATTCCAATTTTAGACATGCTATTGTCTCACCAACAGAAATTTTAACATTAATAAGATAAACAATGATAAAGAAAAAAAATCATATATTAAGTTCTCTGTTTCTTGGTTTACTTGGTGGTTGTATAACTACCATTGCTATATTTTTGTCTATCGCTTCAAGTAATTTTTACTCCAATTTAAAATTGATAATCAGTGAAGATTCTGTTCTTACAATTATCTTTGTTTTAGCAAGTTGCTGTTTTTTCTTTATAGCATTTCGCCATGCTAAAAACAATGATTTTAAAGAATTATGCGATACATATCCTAATGGTATAATAAAATGGCTCAGGAAAAATGAGCTATACTATAACCACATTAAGTACAACACAAAAATTAAGGCACTAAACTCAATAAAAGAAATTTGTAGCGAAGAACAATCAGTTATTGATGAATATCACGAAATAAAGGAAAATTGTCCCCATGTTTTTTCACGATATCAGAAGAAATATGGAGAAATGCTAAAGACGTGTGATATAAGAAAAGAAATAGAGCAAAAAGAAAAAGAATGGCAAATAAAAGAAAAGAAAAGACATTGCAAAAAGCAACATTTTCAAAAACAAATATCCTAATGGACTTAATATATTCATTAAACTTAACAGTCATAATTGTTTGTATGATTCAACACAAATTGCAAATATTGATGAAAAAGAACTTATAAAACTGGAAAAGGAGTATAGTTCCTTCCAGAAATGGCATAAAGAGCAAAATACTTTTTCTTCTCTATGCTGGCAAACAGCACATGATAGTTTCCCTAACTTAGGTAGATATAAATATCCTATATATTTGCCAAGTTTTAATAAAAACTATGAAGTTACAACACAGGAGTGTACTGTTTGGCAAATATTCACTGATTGTTTCTGTGGAGACAACAAGATAAACTATACCTACTATAAGTGGGTTTATGACAATTTTGAAAAAACAAAAAAAATAGATGATAAATACATCAAACAAAATGTAAATAAAATAGCAGATTTTATAAAAAAAATAGACAAGGAGGTTTCTGTTGTCATATGCCCTGGTGACGGCGATTTATTAGACGATGCTAATATTTCATTCATGTCATACCTTATGGCAAAATTAACCGAAACAAATTGTGAACTTAAAGTGTATGGAGCAGCCCCAACTAAAAAACATATTATAATAGTTGAAGCCATAACTTCTAACAGTCTATTAAAAGAGCATTGTCAAGAAATAATATCAAAATATAGTTCGTTGTCTCCGTGCCTTTGCTACATATCTTTAATGAAAGGCTATGACACGGATGAAATGCAAGCATTGATTGACAAGAAAAAGAAAGAGGAAGAAGGAAAAGAAAAAGAAAAGCAAAAGCAAAAAATTGCAACAGTTCACAAAATGATAGGTGAAGCTGTACAAAAATGGGACACTATATTTATGGGGTTCCAAGCTATCAGTATGCTTGATTATTATCCAACGACTTCAAAGGTCACCGAAACATCAGATATATGGAATGACCGTCGTATGGTTTGGAATTTCAAGAACAATCCAGAAAAAGTCTATGATGATGAAAATGCAAAAGCAGTAGAGTGGGCAACATTACAGGCTAAGGAAATCATCGAGACAACATTTGGTAAAGAGAACGCAAAATATATCACTTTTGTCTGCATTCCAGCATCAAGCCAAGAAATGACAGAAAGAAGATATAAAACTTTCTCTGAAAAATTGTGCAAGGCTACAGGCATGATTGATGCTTTCAATCACATTAAAGTTAGTCATGCCAAAACCGAAAAGCATACTGGTGGAAGCTCTTTCAGTCAAGACATGTTAGAATATGACAAGGACTTCTTCAAGGACAAATACGTCCTGTTGTTTGATGATGTCATAACCACAGGGTCATCAATGAGGTCTTTTAAGTCCAAGTTGCAGGAATTTGGCAGCCTTGTTATTGGCGGAATGTCTATTGGACGGACTAAAGATAAATACAACGAACATAACGAACGAATAGCTTTAGATTCTTTGGGCATTAAACTTATCCCTAAACCTTTATTCACAAAGGGAGGCAAACCGCAACCGCACAAAGTCGGCATTCCAAAAAATCCATTTGGAATCTCTTTAGAACAGGAAGAAACATCATCAGAACAGCGTGTAGGATATAATAAGGCACCAATATATAACGACATGCCTTTAAACACTTATCCTGCCATTCGGTTTCCAGAAAAGGGATGCATAGTCTTTCCATAT
>ENA-OYZQ01000043-OYZQ01000043.1-human-gut-metagenome-genome-assembly--contig:-NODE-43-length-45480-cov-9.025184_pt1 | contig 45480 bp, 26 predicted proteins | sample MGYA00244076_ERZ653476 | MGnify/ENA primary metagenome ERZ653476 (study PRJEB26926, sample SAMN06164996) | human gut metagenome | biome: ENVO:00009003; feature: ENVO:2100002; material: ENVO:00002003... | reverse complement strand
CTACACGTAAGGAGTCGTCGGCAGCGTCAGATGTGTATAAGAGACAGGTATTTTATTTGTCATAATTATCTTCTTAGCCACCATGTGTAACCGCACTTCCGGCAGATTATGATTAAATTGCTCATAAACTATCATTATGTATATCCGCACGTATTACATTTAAAGCTCTTGTTATAAGGTTCTATATTCCATACTTACTCCTGGAAATTTCTCATATAAAAAATCCATATCTTCTCGGTAGCGCTTGATAACAGTAGCTCTATCATTTCTTGATTCATTTATTGAAATGAGTCCTTGTAAGTGTGAAATAACAACCTCTACACGCATTAACCTATTGGAAACAACATCATACAAAACTTGTTGTCGTACCGACTTAGGTGTAGAGCTTTGTGCATTATATCCATAAAGATGTAACTCAGATTCAGATTTGAATCCGCCAAAGCCATATCCACGAGAATGGCTTGCCCTAATCCTAAAATCAAGCAATACTTTCTGTCTTATAAAATCTTTATAATGGCTTTCATCAATATAATACTTTTTACACTTAGCACAATAAATTAAATTTACTCTATGCTTTTCTTTAGTACCTTTTAAATTTCTTATAATAACTTGTCCATGACTCAATGAATCAGAATGATGTTTTGCACAATACAAAAATCCCTTAAATACATATACGGTTTCTTTATATTTAAAATCAGCCCAATTTTTAATATCCCATTTGGGTCCATAATCAATATATGAGCCTACAGTATTATGATTCAAGTTGTACGTTCTTGTACTGGCATTTTTTGAAGAACTTTCCGTAAATGAGCTTAATGAATGTTGTGCTGGTTTCAGCTTCTTATCAATTTTACTAACATGTTCTACTTCTACACCAAAAAGATATTCTTTTTTGTTATTGCGAGCATTTAGTTCATTTCGATACTGAGAAACCTTTAAGCGACATGTTGTCTGTGGTCTAGCCGTACACATTTGACAATAATGCCTATCAGGTAAAGTGCATATATCTTTATCTTTTTTGGGTCTCCGGTAGATACAATATATATCTCTTTTATCTAATTGTCTTTTAGCATTTACAGGTATGTTCATTAAAACCTAGCTCCACACTTACAGCACTGATAAGTCTTACCAAGGTCACCAGCTCCAAAAAGACCAAACAGACCTATCTTCATTGCTTTTCTTGTTCCAGTGATTTTCTTAAGGTTTGTACTGCCGCAGATTGGACACTTGGGCCCAGTAGAGAATTTCTGAGCATTCTGTTTGGCGTACCACTGGTCTGTTATCCTGTTTTGCTCTTCTATTCCTTCAGGGGATTCACTATATTTTCTTTTTTTAATAGCAGAGTAATCTACTTCATTGTCTAATTTGTTATAGAAATATTTCTCTCGGAGCATTTCATCAGATTCTAAGGAACTAGGACAATGACCATCATGAGTTTTCTCATATTCTTTTGATAACTCCATGTATGCTGTAGACCAATCAATGCCAGTACCTATATAAGTTCCAATTTCACAGGTATAACATCTATCCCCTATTTTATAAGAAGAAGATGTACTGGTATTTCCACATTTATTACAAAATAATAATTCTTCCATATTGTTCCTTCTTTTATATATAGTAATTAAGATATGCTATATTATATCACACAGTTTGGTTTTCGCCAAGAATGAAGATGGAGGAATTTTACCGCAATCACGAAGAGCTCAACGTAATGCTGCTATAGCGAATGGCTATGCAGAAGCCAATAAAAATTATCAAGCATATTCAGAAGATTTAAAAGTTCTTGAAAAACTTAATAAGCAACTTGATAACAATGGTCAGGCCATTACAGACAACGAACAACGTATGGCTAAAGCAAATGAAACAACGAAGAATGCTAGTCAAAGAGCCAAAGATTATGGTAAGCAGATAGCTACTAATGCTAAGACTCTCACTGATTTTAAAAGAGAAAATGAGGTAAAGGAACCTGAGCAACAGAAACAAGGGAAATGGTCCGATGGTCTAAAAAGTATGGCATCTGCTGGTCTCTCAATGATTGGTAATGCTTTTATTTCCGCTGGTGTTGGAATGCTTGTGCAAGGAGCTTTCTCATTGCTTGGTAAGGGCATTGATGCTTTCGTTCATAAAAATGAGAACTTAATTGCTAAAGGTCAAGAAGCAAAAGAATCCATTCAATCCCAAACTGAAGCCTATGAAGACCAGAAAGCATCTCTTGGAGAACTTACTTCTAAATACACAGAATTGTCTAAAGGTGTAAAAATATCTGGTAATTCTATTAAAAATATTAGTCTTACAGATGATGAATATAAGGATTTCTTAGATACGAGTAATCAGATTGCTGCCGCTGCTCCTAGTCTCACACGTTCATGGGATTCTCAAGGCAATGCTATTCTTAATGCAGGAACTAATGCTGAGGATTTAAACACTCAGGTTAATGATTATCTAAAGCTACAGAGGAATCTTACTTATTATGATACAAAGAAAAATATTAGTGATCAGTATAAAGGGTATGAGACTGCTTTAGGAAAGAATAAGGGCAAACAAGACGAATACAAAAATGCATATGATGCAGCTAAATATAAAGTTGATTCTGTACAAAAATTTTCCGATATGCTTAAAAAGCATACAAAAGGAGAAGATACCATCACCTATACACTGGATCAAACTGCATATGATGCACTTGGTAATACATTTGGAAAAGCAATAAAAGGTTATAAGCAATCTGCGGATGGTCAAAAGATAACTCTTGAATTTGATGGTAAACAGTTAGATTTTCTTAATAGTGAAGCTGCCAGTGTTTTAAATTCAGATAATAGCGAACTTCAAAAAGCTCATACTAATTTAGTTAATACTCAAGAATCTATAGATGCCTCTAAAAGAGAAATGGTTTCTTCTATCAAATCAATGGCAAGTACTATTGATTCTTTTGATAGCTGGGACGATCAAGATAAAGCATCAGAATTTCAATCACAGTTGAATAATATGCTTAATTCTACGGACAATGCCAGATTGCTTAATAATTTTAAAGAATCCGGCAAAGACATGGATACATGGCTCCGTAACAATGTAGTCAACCCTATGGCTACTGCTACTCCAGATCAACAAAAGCTTTGGTCTCAACTGTTTGAAATGGAACCTAAAGACCAGGAAACTGTAAGAGAATTTGCTGCAAGAAGAGATGATGTCCTTGAGTCTATAGCAGATATTTCTCAAAGCGACTTCTGGACTAAAGGTACTTTAGCCGAAGCTTTTGGTTTTGCTCATACTGAATACGATGACAATGATAAGGCTTATACTGTTTGGAAGAATCAAGATAGTCTTAATAGGGTTAGAGATGCTCTGAAAGGAGTAAAAGCTAGCAAAACTAAAGGCGATGCCGAAAAAGTAAGAGAAGATCTAAAAAATGCTACACAAGATGAACTTGAAATAGCTGTACAGGTTATCACTGATAATAAAGATTTAAGTTCAATTGATGAATTTTATACGGCATTCGAAAAGGCTAAACAAGCAGCTAAAAATATGAGTGATCAAGCAGCCGTTTCTTTAGATTCAATGGAAACGAAAGTATCAACTGCTAAGTCTACTCTTTCTTCTATGGGAACTATTCTTACAGAGACTACTTCTGCAGGTGGAATTTCTAAAGACAATGTTAAGATCCTTTCTACTGCTTTCAAAGATGTGAAAGATCCTCGTGGCATTGAGCAAAATGTTAATGATTTATTCACCACTACTTCTGATGGTATCAAACTAAACATAGATGCTTTGAAAACCTTTACGGAATATCAGGCTGAAGCCACTGATGGAGATTTCGAAAAGGGTATTAAGTTACAGACCAAAGCTATTAAGGATCAAACAGATGTAACAAATAAAGCAAAAAAAGCATGGGAAGAAGCTAGAGGGACTGAAGACGAAGATGATAAAAAAGCTGCCTATGATTCTGAAAAAGATAAATTAAAAGATGCTAGAAACGAATATTTATCTTATATGCAATCTCAGTCTGAATGGCAAGCAACTAAGAAACAGCAACAGGAACTTCTTTCCTATTATTCTCAGTGGCAACGTGCCCAGAGTACGGAGAATGCCGGAGATAAATATAATAACATTGTTGCCGGACTAAAAAATGCTAAAGATGCATATGATAAAGGTCTTGTAGGTACAGATGATTTTAAATCATTTGCTGCTCTTATTTCTCCTACAGGTTCAGATGATAGAGCAAACTTTGCAGAGAATTATGGTAAAGCTGTAAGATACCTCACAGAAGATAAGACAGGTGTTAATAATTTCTTAGCTGATCTTAAATCTAAGGGTATGGCATCTTATGATGATGCAAGTAAAAGATGGTCATTTGACATAGATGATATGAGTAAAGCCGCTCGATCAATGGGAATCAGCAAAGAATTCATGAGTGCTAACTTCGGTCGTCTTCGTGATTATGGTATTGATAATAACTTTATATCATCTATAGAGGAAGGTATAGACAGAACTCAAGAACTTACTTCTGCCCTTTCAGATGAACAGAAACGACTCGAAGAACTGAAAAATACAGATAGTACTAACACTACTGCTATTTCTGCTTCTGAGGATAAAGTTAATAAATATAAACAGGATTTAAAAGAAACCTATGATAACATGGAGTCTTATTCAGAAGATGCTGCTCAAAATGCTATTGATAATTTCAATTCATCTGCCATGGGAGCGCAAGCCTACGAAGAAGAGATAAAAAGAGTTCAAAAAAATGATCAATTGACAAATGATCAGCGAAATGCAGCTATTAATCAATTAAAAGCTAAACAAGAAGAGCTAGCCGCTTCTGCCGGTACAACTGTTGAAGCTCTTTTAGGAACAGATGTATCTTCATTAATGGATGGCATCATAACAGATTCTGCTTCTGTTACTACAGCTCTTGATGGTATCAATAAAGCATATGAAGAACAGAACACAGATGTTACTTCTTTAGTAGACACTCTTGGAAAATATACTTCTGAACAGTTAGAAGGTATAGATTTCAATGATGGTAAATGGGACACTGAATTAGGTGATGCAGAAAAAGCTGTTGAATCTTTATGTGAAAAACTCGGTTTAACTAAAGACCAAGCTCGTTCTGTTATTGAGGCTTTAAAAGAAGCTGGTAAATTAAAAGATTCTGAGAAAAGTAGTGATTCCTCTAAAGAAACTACTAAGGGGTCTTGGGAGAAACCACAGACTGTTAAACAGATGGGATTAGGTGATGATCCTGACAGAGTTGCTGAATACACACACTCATTAGAAGCTCTTACTGCTGCACATAAGGAAAATGATGCCGCTACTGAAAAGTCATTTGAAACCCTTTCTAAATATAACCGTACACAATTAGATGGCATCAAATTAAATGATGGTGCTTATAATGTTGAGGGTATGGAACAGGCTGAAGATGCCATACAACAGTTAGCAGATAAGACTCAGTTGTCTAAAGACCAGATTCTTACTGCTCTTGAAGGTTTAGGTATCTTAAAGGTTAATACGGATACTACTGATGCAACAAAAAATCTGGATTCTGTAGTTACCGAAGCGAAAGAAGCTCAAAATGAATTAACTGATCTCACAGGAAAAACTTATAAATTTGATTTTGATTCAACTGATTTAGATTCTATTCATCAGCAAGTAACTGATTTAGGAACAGAAGTAGATAAGTATAGAGATCGTGATGGTAAATACCATCCAGAGATTACTGGTGGTGAAGAACTCCAGACTGTGTATACAGGAGCTATTTCGCATGAGCAAGATGTAGAATATAACTCCTCTGATATATCTCAAGCCGATTCTAGTTCTAGTATTGTAAAAGCTGCTCAAGACTTTATGCAAGCTAAGAATGAAATGGATGTCCAGACCCAATTATACCAAAAAGGCATGGATAATACTCTGGATCAAGCTACTCAAGATGCTAATGCAGCTTTTGAAACTTTACAGCAAGCTCAGACTGATTCTAAAGTTAAATTAGTAGATACTGATAATATACAAACTGCAGAAGACCAATTGCTTAAAATGTCAAATGACGACATAACGGCAAAAGTTGATGTTGAAGCAGATACTACTGAGGCTGAATCAGATATTGCAAATCTTCAAAATTTACAAGGCTCTACAATTACAATGAGTTGTGATGTATCCAATGAAGATAGTCTTGAACAGGCTAAATCTACTATTGAATCCATGCCAACAGGTACTACTGCTACTGTTGATGTAGAAGTAAATGGCGAAGAAGATATAGAGAAAACTACTGAATTAATTGAGTCTGCACCAACTAATGGTAGTGAACTGGTTGTTAATTGCCGTGTAGAAAATGCAGAAGATTTAGAAAAGTTAACTACCGCAGCTGATGAAGCAAATGCTAAAGGTGCAAATATTAAATTAAATGCTACTGTTGGTGAAGTTGACACTTCTAATGCGGAATCATCTGCACCACCTATTGAATTAAAAGCCAAAGTAACACCAGAGCCTGAAGAAATTAATGTAACTGTTAAAGACGCAACTGTTAAAGTTACAGCAGAACCTAATTCAGTTAAAGTTACAGCTACATTGGATCCTGGAGAAGTTGATAGTTATGACCCAGAAGATAAGGAAGCTGATGTAATCTTTCATAAAGAATCTTCTGAACCAGATAATTATCAACCAGAAGATAAATATCCTTGGGTCCATTATCAATTAGATTCTAGTGCGGTTGATGGATATCAGCCACCTGATAAAAGTGCTACTGTTACATATCATGTAAGTACAGTTCACGATTCTTCATCTGGCGCTACACATGGTGGAAGTGGCGGTGGATTTGCGTCAGGCACAATGACCTCAATTGCCCATGCGAATGGTACAATGCATAATGCGCCATGGAATTATCAGCGAATTACTCCTGCTTTCGCTAAAGGTGACGTAGCAATTACTAAACCACAAGATGCATTAGTAAACGAAGAATATATTAATGGTCACTCTGAATCTATTGTACGTGATGGAGTGTGGTCAACAATTCCTGGTGGCGCACATTTTGAACACCTTAAAAAAGGTGATATTATATTTTCTGCACAACAAACAGAAGATTTATTAAAACATGGCACAACACCTGGACATGCAAGAGCATATGCACAAGGTACTGCTTCCGGTGTAACCCTTGCTCCTGCCTATGCAGACGGTACATCAGAATTAGATGATACAATTAAAAAAGTAAGTACTCAAGCTAAAGACTGGATAGAAACTGCTCTTGATCGTTTAGAGAGAATCGTTGAAAAGTATCAAGATATCGCTGAAAGCGATTATAGTAATTATAAGTCTTCTGAGAAGAATTATAATAAAGCACTTAAAAATCTGAATAAACAATTACAGACACAAAAAGATTCCAGAGCAAAATACGTAGCTAAAGCAAATGAAGTTGCTTCTGCTGTTGGTTTATCTGACGAACTGAAAAAGAAAGTCCAGAATGGTACAATCAATATTGAAAGTTTATCCGAAGATGATAAGAAACGTGTTGACGCATATCAGGAATGGTATGAAAAAATCTTGGATTGTGACAAAGCGATTCGTGAACTCACTAAGTCACAGAAAGATTTAGCTAAAGCAAAGGTCGAACGTGTTATTGAAGCTTATGACACCGTCATAGGTAAACGTGAGAATAAAGCTGACTATTACAACGCTAAACAGGAATTGAGAGTCTCACAAGGGTATAATCAGAAACCTGGTTCTAAATATGAAAAATACATGAAAAAGGAACTCTATTATACCAATGAACAGAAACGTCTTACTGATAAAGAAATAAAAGAATATAAAGGTAGGATGAAAGAATATCTTAAGGTAAATGGACATAAAACTGTCGATCCAGAATACCAAAAGATGAAGAAACAGCTTTATAGTCTCCAGACAGAGGCTGTTAAGTTAGAAAATGAAGCTGCTGAATTAGTTCAGGCTTTACAAGATAATCGTGAACAGATAAAACAATGGGCTGTTGACCGCTGGGATCGTGCAGGTTCCAAGCAGGATGCAGTAATTGATTACGCAAAAGCAAATGATAATCCTGAGTATCAGATTAACGAAAAGATTTATCAGGAGCGCATTAAATCTAATGCGAGACAGATTAATGCACTTCAAAAGCTTCGTGCAGAAAAAGCCGAATACTATGATATTCATTTTTCTTCTATGAACAATGAAGAAGCTCAGAAGTATCTTGATTCTATAGCACAGATTGACGAACAAATTTTAAAAATCGGCAGTGATATAGAAAATCTGAAAAATGAAATCATGGAACTTCGCTGGAAACCATTTGATGATGCACAAGATAAACTATCAAATGTTATCACTGAATATCAGACTATGCAAAAACTTCTCGGTGACGCTGAAAGTTTTTACAATGATGATGGTTCATTTACTACAAATGGATTAACTAACATTTTATTAACTCAAGAATCTATAGATGCGACAAAACAAAAGATTGCTAACTATAGGGAAGGTCTTAATAAGCTTGAAGAACAATATAAAAATGGTTGTTACAGCTTAGACGAATACAATGAGAAAAGCAAACAACTTCTTGATGGTATTCAACAAGAATCTACTGCTCTTTCTGAACTGAAACAGAATATGCTTGATATGTATGAGACTCAAATTAAGAAAGAGAATGATTTACTTCAGGAAAATATTGATAAGCGTAAAGACGCTCTTTCTGCTAAAGAGAAATATTACGATTATGACAAAACTTTAAAAAAGAAGTCTAAAGATATTAATACTCTTAAATCCCAGATAGCTGCCCTTGAAGGAACCAGTAATGCTGCCGCCAAAGCTCGTCTTGAGAAATTACGTGCAGAACTTGCAGATGCCGAAGATGATATGGCAGATACCATGCATCAACACGAAGTCGATATGAAAAATACCGGCTATGAGAATTTCTCTAATGAAGCGAATAAAGCTCTTGATAATACACTTGATGCAGTAAAGAAAAATTCTTCGTTTCAAGAAGCTATTATTAGTGGAATGCTTACCAATGTAACCACTAATTATGATAACACATATAAACATTTACATACTGTGATGGATCAGTATGGTGTTAAGGTGTCTAGCACATTTGATACTATGATAGGTAAGTCTGCTGATTTCAATACAAGTTTGATTCAACAGATAAAAGCATTAGAAACCATTTCTAATATGAAAGTTACTCTTCCATACGGAACAAGCAATGGACAAGGTGGTTCTACAACTGGTAATAATACATATACCGGTGCTGAGAATGGTATTCACAATACATTTAATAGCAATAAAGACTCCACTGGTGCTGGAAATGAAACTCCAGGTACAGTTAATAACAAGAAATACAGTTTAAAACTAAACGCTACTGATATTTATTTAACTTATGACCATATTAAACAGCAGCTTAAAGCAACATGGTCACCAAGCAAACCGGAGCACTCTGATATTGAATGGAAAAGTTCTGATGAATCTATTGCAAAGGTATCTTCTGACGGTACAGTTCGTGGTGTGTCTTCAGGTCTTAATAAGAACGGTTTAATGGCGCGTGATGAGTCTAAAACAAGAAAATGTATCATTACTGCTATTGGCGGTGGTGGTCTTGCTAAAGCTACTTGTACCGTTCATGTAATGCCAAACGCTCATTACGAAGCAATTAAATCCTATGCAGCTAATGCAGGGATTGATGTTACTTCTGGAGATAACTTAAGAGCCGCCATGCAATATGCATATCAAAATGGGGCTAATCATAGCTACCAGTCTGATGTCGCAGTTGAAGGATTCAAAAAGGCATATCTGAAGGATTGGACAAGCTCTCTACCTAATCGTCCAGATGGAGCAACTGATATTCCATCTGGTGTTAGTCAGTTAGTAGGTTACTTCAATTCCAAAGGTAAAAAAGTCGGACCAAAAGAAATGCAACAGCTTGCAGATATTCTTGGAATTAGTACTCCAGGTGTTAAAAAATATGATTCATGGGGCTCTGCTTTAAAAAATCAGATACTTCAAAAGTATAAATCATATGGTTTTGCTACTGGTGGAATAATAAATAAACTAATACCTGCTGATATGAGTACTCTTTTAGGTAAAGCTATTATTAGTAATGGAGACCAGGGATTCATTGGTGCAAAAGTTGGCGAATCAGTAATGACCGAAGAATTTACTCGTCTGCTCAAACCTTCTATTGCTGCAATGAATAACTTTACCAATATGTTTAACCCGGTTACTCCTACTGCAACAAATAATGATTATACTATCAACAACGAAGTGAACATTAATGTAGCAAATATGAGTAATGATTTAGACATCCAAGATGTCGCAAACAAAGTTTCTACAATTATTAACAAAAATATGACTAGAGACTGGAGAAAGCTTAGATGATAAAAGGACTGCTTCGGCAGTTCTTTTATTGTATGAAATTATAAAATGAAAGAGGTGAATAAATGTTACAATTTGAATTTGATGGACATAATTCTAGTGAATACGGGATTATAATGACTGGAATCACAGACAATGATAATCTTGAAAGCAGATCTTTACAGTTAGGAGAAAAGAATAGATATAGAGCAAGAGAAAATCATTTCGGAACAGTGTACGACGATAATTATAGCTTTACACTTAGCATCATGAAAAATCCTTGTCACAATATAAATGTGACACCTGAATTATCTAATGGAATCATTACATACCCAGAAAAATGTACTCCTATATTGAAAAATGGTATTATTACTTTCCCATTGGAGTACATACCAGATGTTAAATTAGGTGTTATACAGATGAATGATACTGATTACCTTTCTTCAAGCAATATCCGTATTATTAATGGCTGGTTAACTTCTCCACAAACACCAAAATTATTTAAGATACTTGGTGGTGACTACTTCTACGAAGATATAGAGTTCTTTGCTACATTCACAGAAATTACTACTGATCATGTTGTGTTCCCATATGAAATGAATTTTACAGTCACTTGCGACAGTCCATATGGTTACACTCCTGAGATTACGCATAATATCACCTCTTCTTCTACTCTTCCAAAAACTTATATAATTAACAACACTTCTGACTGTCATGAAGATTACATCTATCCTCTTATTAAAATTTCCCCTAAAAGCCATGGCACTATTACAATCCAAAATGTAACAGACAATAACGGAACAATGAAAATAAATGCTTTAAAAGATGATGACTTTTATATTGATTGCCAGCATTTAAAAATATATGACATTACTAATTCAATTATAAGTTTTGAAGATTTGGGTGTAAAAGATATAGATAATATATACTGGCTTAGATTGGCTTACGGTGAAAATGAATTAAGATTCACTGGTGATGCTACATTTGAGCTTATTTATAGAGAACCAAGAAAGGTGGGTGCGTTTGGGTGAAAATAAATCATAAGTATGATATTTATGGACGTACTGAGCCTTCTATTATTTATTTAGCTAAACCTGGCAAAAGATTATATTGTGCGCTAGGAGGCATTGATACATCTACCGCTTCATTGTCGTTAAAAACTAATAATACAGCTGAATTAACATTTACTGTTGATAAATACATAAATAATACTGTTACTGACGGGTATGAAGAACTTGATGAGCTAATGGAGCTATACTGTGATGGCATTTGGTTCAAAATAGTAGATCCGCCAACTATTAATAATGATGGTTTGCGTGAAACTAAAGAGATTACTGCTGAGTCTTATGAAATCATGCTTACTCAATATAAACTGAAAAACTTTAAAATTAATATGGGCGAAGAAGATTCCTATGAAATGATGTATCAGGCAACTCATGATACAAATAAGTTTTATCAGATTAAGTTTTATGATTCAGAAAATGAAGATCTAAGTTTTTTACATTTAGTATTAAAACATGCAGATGTTCCTGGTTGGCATATAGGTTATGTGGATAATATTACTCCTGATGACGATGGAAAATTACTCCCTAATAATATATGTAACTTTGAAGTAGACGATCAAAATGTATATGCTTTCTTAACACAAGAGGCCGCACAAGCCTATAAATGTGTGTTTGAGTTTGATACTGTAAATATGACCATAAATGTTTATAGACCTGACAGCTTAGGTAAAGATACAAATGTAGTTTTGGGTTTTAGAAACATTCAGAATAGTATAACTATTTCCAGAGATGAAAATTTAGTTACACAATTTTATGTTGAAGGCTTAGATGATTATAATATTGATGCAGTCAATTTTGGTGATTCTGTAATTACTGATCTTTCCTATTTTATATGTGAGCCTTACATGGATACTTCACTACAAGAAAAATATAATGCATGGCAAAGCTACCGGGAGTCCCGCAGAGAAGAGTTTATTAATTTATCCAAAGAATATAATAAAAATTTGGAAGTTCTTACTGAATTAATGAATAGAGTCCCAATTGATACTGCTCAAACAAATTGGTTCGGGAAAAAAGTTGAAGATTTAAAAGATGCATATAATGCTAACATGGCAATCATTAAGGGTTTAGAAGCTCTATATGTTGATGATGAAAAGAATTTTGATTTAGAAGCTTTAAAAAAGTCACATGATTGGCCTTTATATGAATCAATTATGAACTACACTCTTCCATCTATTGTAGCTGCATTACAAGCTCAAGACGAAACCGTAGAAGGATTCGGTAAAGGAAATATTATTTCATGTGTAAATCCGATTGTGTTGGGCCAAGATTGGTATATGGTAAACCCTGGAACTTCTTCTTTTCAAACTATACAAATTGATGATGCTCCTGCTTATGGAATCACTCGTGGAGTTAAAGTAACTGGTACTAATGGAGGAATTTATCAACACAATATTAGTATTGAACCATCTCAGAGATATACTCTTAGTTGTTTTGTAAAAGGATCCGGTACATTTTATCTTGGTTATAATAACACTGGAGAAGATAGAAAGAATGTTGCTTATAACATTACATCTTCTTGGACAAGAGTTTATACTTCTTTTAATCTTTCTTCTCGTTTAATTGATGTAGCATTCGCTGGAACTAATGATTTCACTATATGCGGTATGCAATTAGAGATGGGCGATTCACCTAGCCAGTTTGGGTATTTCACGCAATCTGAAAATATTATAAAAGCTTATGAAACTGATTGGAAGTTATATGGAATCTCAGAATTAAAAGTAAAGATTTCAACTTACGATAGCTGTATTAAAGAATTAAAAAAGAGTGGTTATGCAGATGGTTATAATCCTCTTTCTGGATACGAAGAGGCATATTTCACTCAAATGCATCAGAAATATCTGGATTATTTGAATTTAAAAGATCAGGCTGAAACTGCATTAAAGGAACGTCAAGCTGAATATGATGCGGCTAAGAAACCTGAAATTCAAGAGAAACGAAACCAGATTGCAAAAGATGTGTTACTTGAAAATTTTGGTAAAGTACAGAACAAATACTCAGCTTTTACTGATAAAGAAACATATATTATTAAGAGTTTATATAGCCAATCCACTTATACAAATGAAAATATTATTGTTACTACTCTTGACAGTACTGCTGATGCCGTAGATAAGTCTAAAGTTCTTTATGACGATGCATTGGAAGAATTGTATGTGGAATCACATCCACAATATACATATACTGATGATGTAGAGAATGTATACGCTCTTCCAGAATTTAAGGAGTACCATGAACAGCTTGCGGTAAATGATTTTGTGCGTGTAGGAATCACTGATACTAATTATATTAAACTAAGAGTAATTGAAATCACATATAATCCTTGTGATTTAGATGAATCTATGGAAGTTACTTTTAGCAATATGATTCAGTACAAAGCTAAAAGGAATGATTATAATACTCTTTTAAACGATGCCCTTAATACTTCCAACCGTAATGGTGGTCGTGTTAATTCAGTCAACAAATCTTCTACTTCTGATTATGTCATCACATCAGAAGCTATCAAACAAATCTTTTCAAATCCTCTATTCAATTCAATGTTAGGTGGAACTGTCACTGGAGGAACCGGGTCTGGCGGAACCATTACCGCTGATACAATTATTGCAGAACTCGTGAAAGCAAAAGAAGGTGTATTTGATAAGCTTACTGTTGATACTGCTTTCATGAAATATCTCGATGTAAAACTTATTTCCGCAGATAAGATCACAACTCGTATTCTCGAAGCGGAACAGGCAAATATTGAAAAGCTGTCAGCTAAGATTATAGAATCTAACCAGATTAATGCTGATATGATTAATGTGAAAAATCTTCTTGCAGGTCATGCAGGAGTTGGAGAATTACATACAATTCATCTTACTGTAGAAAATGCAGAAATTGATCAGGCTGTTATTACTAATCTCATCGCAAAGAAAATTGCAGTTGGAGATTTAATGGCTCAAAATGCTCTTGCAAATCAAATTGTACTTATCTCTAAAGACAATAAACCTACTATTGCATTTCAAGAAAGTACCCAACAGTTTTATGATTCCAAAGGAAATGTTCGTGTGCAGATTGGTATGGACGGTAAAGGGGATTTCAACTTTATTGTTAAAAATGGAGACAGAGCCGCTTTATTTGATGAAAATGGTATTACCCAGACAGGTATTCCAGATAATACAATTCTTGGGGACATGATTAATAACGCCACCATTACCAAAGATAAACTTGGATTCCAAATCATAGAACCAAATGAACAAGGTGGTATTGATATCACTAATATTTATGATGGTAAAGGAAATCAATGGTGGGGAATAGAAAAGACTACTATTACAGATGACTACACAAAGCAGATTACGAATGTTACAGATACTCTGACCGGACAAATCGAAACTAAGGTTAGTAATACTCAATATCTTAAAGATCAAGAATCTATCCGAACAGATTTTTCTGATATCAAACAAAATGTTTCTGGGATTACATCTACTGTAAGCAGTATGCAAACAGATCTTTCTGAAGCTCAAGAAAAAATTAAAGCAAACACCTCTTCTATTACTCAGAATGCAGATAAAATCAGTTTTATGGTAACTGGTGACAAAGAGTCTGAGTTCACAGTTACTGATAAATTTATTCAGATGATTTCTGACCATATTAGCATTGATGCCAGCACCATTGACATTAATGGTATTATCACTGCAATGAATACACACACTGGACCAGGTAAAACTAAAATCGACGGTGGTATTATTGATACCAATACTATTACTGCTGATTCTATTAAAGTTGATGCAATCAGATCAAAAATATTTGAAGATGATCTGACATCTAATTATTCACTAAAAGGTATCTGGTTTGATTTATCAGAGAACGGTGCCATTAAAGGTAAAAATTTTGCTGTTGATTCTAATGGTAATGCTTATATTCGTGGTAACAGCACTGTTGAGGGAACCATTATAGCTAATAAAGGTTATATTGGTGGTATTGGTGGTTTTACTATTGAAGCTGGGAAATTGTATTCTGGCATGGATAGCTTGCCTGAACAACCAACATCAGTATCAAAAGATAAAAATGTATATATTGGTACAGACGGAATTGCTCTTGGTAGTGGAAACTTCAGAGTTGATTCAAATGGTAAGCTTTATGCTAACTCTGGTACATTTTCAGGAACTATTTACGCTGATGGAGGAACTATTGGCGGTTGGAATATATCTGCAAATTCATTAAGTAACAGAGATGGATCCATAAGTTTGAATCCAGATGGTTTAAAACTTGGCAATCAGTTAAATATAGATAATCAAGGGAATGCAACTTTTGGTGGTAAACTATCAGCTGCTACCGGAAGTTTTTCTGGTGAATTAGTTGCAGCAACAGGTAGCTTTTCTGGAGAATTAAAAGCTGCAAGAGGTAGTTTTAAAGGAGAACTTTCTGGTGCAACTGGAAGTTTTACAGGTAGTGTTATTGCTACATCTATTACTGCAAAGCAATCATATTCTATTTATTATAACGATGTTGGAACTGGTGAACCAACTGATTCAGTACAAGTAATTACTGCATTTGACTGGGGAACTAATACAACTCAAATTGGATTTGGGTTGATAGATTCATCTTTAGACTCTTCAAAAATGCATGGAATGCTTCTGATAAAAGAACAAGGCGCAAGAGTTCTAACATTAATTGCAGATGATATTAATACAAATGGATGGTTAAATGTTAATAAACTTAATATTACTGATTCATTAGGACAGTATAAAGGAGTGCCATATAAATCAATTATGTGGAAACCAACAGACACATTTGACTTTAATGGTTATAATCATCATCACACTATTCTTCCTTATAAAAACGGTAACTTTGCAGTAGGTATGGAAAGTACGACTACAGGAATGTTATCTATTAGTTTATTACCATATTTGTTATCAACTGAAACCGATGCATATGGTAATATTACAGTAAGTAAAACTAAAGATACTACTTCTCAGATAAGCATTGGAGCAACAGCTAATCCATATGCATGTATTTATGTAGATGCTATTTATCTTACTGGTGATAAAAAAACTTATACTTCACTGGCTAATTTAGGTGAAGGCGGCACAACTAATTATAATGGACTTACAAATAAACCTAAAATTAATAATGTTGAATTGGCAAGCGGAAATAATACATTATCTAATTTAGGGATCGCTGCACGATCACATTCCCATTCTAAGTTGAATAACAGTTCTCCTGTAGATTATAAAGGATTTGGTCATTGTCATACCGTAATTATGAATAGTAATCATAATATGTGGGTTGCAATTAATAACGATGGTACACCCGCATTAACTCCATATAAATTAAAAACATCAACTAGCTATACAGATGTTGATACATATTCGTTGGAAAAAGGCGGAACTTGTAACCTCGGAAGTACAGATGCTCCTTGGAATGCTGTATATGCTAAAAATTACTATGATGAATATGGAAATAAGATTTCTACAGGTGGTGGTTCAATTAGTCTTAAAATTGATGGAGTTACACGTAGTTCTGGATTTACGAATTATAACCTTGCAACGCAAGATTGGGTGACTGGTAAAGGATATTTAACTCAGCATCAATCTCTTTCTGGATATGCTACTACAAGTTGGGTTAAAGGGGCATTTGGTGATACATTAAGTATTTCAGGAAGTACATTATATTTAAAAAATTATAACGGTTCTCAATTAAGCTCAGTTACTTTACCAACAAGTTCTGGTGGTGGGAATTATGCTCCCTTAAATCATACACATGATCATTTAACAGGATCATTTGATGTTACAGTTGGTTCATCAACAATGTATCCAGATGGTGATGGTTCATATTCATGCGGTAGTAGTGGACATAGATGGAAATATGTTTATGCGTCTAACGGTATAAATACTGGTTCTGATGAGTATATAAAAGAAAATATCAAAAGCATTACTAATTTTCCATCTATTGATAAATTTTATATGTCATTAAATCCAATTCAATATAAATTCAAACAACGTCCAAACGATGATGAAATATCTAAAATACATTTTGGATTTGGAGCAAGGGAAACAGAAAGACATCTAAAGGAAAATAATTTTGAATCAGAAAATTATAGTATAGTTACAAAATCTATTTTAGATAAGCCTAATTTTGTTGGACGTACTGATGAATATTCAATGAATTATCTTGAGTTCATCTCTCTCAACACTCATATGACTCAAAAAGCTCATCATCGTATTGACTCTCTCACACAAGAAAATCAAAAACTTAAAAACACTATTCTCTCATTACAAGGAGAAATTGCAATTATAAAACAAAAATTGGAGGAATTAGCATGATTAAAATTAATACAACAACTAATGTAAGTGCAAATATTTATGTTGGGGAAGCAGAAAATCAAAAGAATGTCGCTTATGCAAACGCATCTGTAAGTAAGAATGGTGACGTTTCTATTAACAAATCCATTCAAGATGGTGAAGCATTCAAAGCTAATAAAGAATCAGTTCTGAAAGACTTTACAGAGTTTGAAACATACGTATATGGAATTATTCCTGAATAAATAAGAGGCCATGAGCAATCGTGGTCTTTTATTATGTAAAGAAGGTGAAATATTTGACCAGTCGAGAATATGAACTTGAATTAAAGAAAATTAAAGCCCAAAATCGGCAGATTGAAATGAAACGAAATCTGAAGGCAGCAAAGGTTAAGAGATTCAATATTCCAAGAGTCTCTACAAGTAAATTGATACTTGTTGCTGTACTTTTACTTAATCTACAGATTATTCATTTTGTAGAAAAAGCAATCATGACCTATGGAGATTTATCTGCTCTCTACGCTCTCATTGCTATTCCAGCAACACTCGTCCCTACAGTTTGGGCTTATTATGCAAAGGCTCGTGCAGAAAACTGCACAGGAGGCATTACTTATGATTCTGCAATGGAACAACTTAGACAGCAAAACTCTTCAGATAATGAAGCAGTCGGTTAGGAGGAATAACTATGGATATTAAACAGGGTATTCAGGACGTATTATATCTGATCATTACTGGTATTCTTCCACTTCTTATTACTTATGGAATCCTCTTCCTAAAAGTAAAGATTAAAGAACAGGAAAAGAACTTGGAGAATGATCAGCTCGTAAAATATATAGACGCTGCTACTGATGCTATTAGTAAAGCAGTACTCACAGTTAATCAGACTTATGTAGATGCTTTGAAGAAGGAAGGTAAGTTTGATGCAGAAGCTCAGAAAACTGCTAAACAGATGGCTATTGATAAAGCTAAGGCTTTGATTACAGAAGATTCTAAAGCGGCTATCGAAACATTATATTCTGACTTTGAAGCATATCTAAATGATGCTATTGAAGAACTCGTCAGAGAAAATAAAGTTACATATTAATATAAAAGGAGTACAAGGATTATGAAAAAAGTTATTGTAAATGCAGACATTATGGCAATGTATAAAACATTAAATTCTATGAAGAGTCGTGCGGATTTAATCGCAGGAGATGTTGATGTATTCTGGGCGAATACAATGAATCTAAAGGCTCTTAAGGCGCAGGTAGATAAAATCTCAGAGGTCGAGCAGGAGTTAGTTGATTCTTATTTTACAGAGGAAAACTCACATCCTATTGTTGACGAAAACGGTAATGAAACAGGAAATCGTGTTCTTAATGATGACATAAAAGATAAAATCATCCCTGAAATCCAAGAAAGTCTGCAGAAAATTTATGATAAAACATGTGAACTTGATGTTGAGATGATTCCAGAGGAATCTCTCAAGAAAATGCTTAAATCTAATGAAGACAAACTGTCTATGCTTGATATGACAGTACTATATGAATTTGTAGAAAAAGGTGAGTAATAATGGCAACATATATTCAGGGAATTCAAACCTCTGTTGGTGTTGTTAAGTATGATTACAATTATCTGGCTAATCTCCCTGAATCAGATATGACATTATCTAAACAGGGTGCATTCGCTGATGCCCTTGTTGTTGGAAGAAAACTTACTCAGCTGGGAGCTGATGTGGATAAATTGAAAGAATCTATGACTGCAGTACAGAAATCTATCTCTGATCTGCAGTCTGCAGATTCTTCTTCTAACACTTCAATTGAACAGATCAATACATCATTACTTAGCATGACCAATAATATCGAAACAATACAGAACAATATCACTACTTTGACTCAGAATACTGCTGAGATCAAGAAAAGTGCTGATAATGCGAATTCATCAGTCACAACACTGCAGGAAACTATTAAATCGCTACAGACTAGAATTGAAGCTTTAGAAAAAACTCAGACTAAATAAGGAAGGAGGCAGTTATGTATACACTAAAAATTACAGATGAAAATACTGTTGTAACAACAGTCAAAGAATCAATTGTGGAAAGAAGTAATTATGTAGATAAGATTCAGATTGTAACAAGTAAAATGTATCGGGAACAGATTGATATGTCAGATACAACTGTTTATATGAAGTATAAGCTCCCGGTGTCAGACAAAATTAAAATGACACAACTTATTATAAATAATCTTGAATATGAACAGAATTATATTCAGTATTTAATTCCTGTCGATGCAGCACTTACTGCTGAAGCCGGGGATATCGAAGTATCTTTCACGTTCTTAAAACTTGTTGCTAATGAAGATGGAACATACACTTCTTATATTCGAAAAACCACATCAGGTGTTATTCATATTACTCCACTTGTACAATTTGATAAATATGAACCTTCTGAATTGTTTACTGAAATTGATCAGAGGCTCCTTGCTATGGAAGGAATGATTAAAGATCTCAATGCTCAGAATAAAGCGACTTATGAAGGTATGGTAAAAGATATTCGTCTTAATACAGAAGACAGAAAAATCACTTTAACAGACAGAAATGGTGAAGATACCGGAAATGGTATCGTTGTAAAAGATCTTTCTGCTATGGTAGCCGAAGATATGACAGGTAAAGATCCTGATGGCACACAGGATGGAGTTGTTCATCTTGATCAGGTTGTCGATCTGGATAAATTATTAAAGTAAAGGAGTCATGATATGTCATTTAAAGATTCTAAAATTGCTGCTGCGGCTAATTCGGCAATGACTTTGAGTGCTGAGTTAGCCGTAGACACTGAGGAATATACATTATGTACTGATGGTCGTTATGAAGTATATACCAAATATCAAGACAATGTATATTCAACAGTGGATAACTTAAAAAATATTGCCGTTGATGCTACACAGATTAATATTATGCAGGAAGAAAACAGCCAGTATATGCCATTTAGGATTCCAAGATATTGGGATGGTATGGATCTTATGGATATGCTCATCCAGATAAGATATGAATCTATAGCTGAGAAAAAAGGTAAAGTAGCGACAGTTATCAATGTAGCTTCCAACAATACTTATATTCGATTTGGTTGGTTGATTGATGCTGCTGTTACAGCAAATGCCGGAGATATAATTTTTGAAATTATGGCTACTGGCGTAAATGAAAAAGGAAACAATTATATTTGGAGAACCAGACCAAATGGTAAGTTTACTGTTCTTCAAGGATTAAATTATGACGGAATCATTGAACCTTCTGAAGATTGGTATACAAGTTTTGTAAATATGATTCTTGGTCATGTAGCCGAAGCAAAACAATACGCAGATGAAGCAAAAGCTTCCGCTGCTTCTATTAATGTAGATGATATAAAAGCAGATGTAAAAACATCTGTTATGAATGATCTTAATGGAACAGTAACTGAATCTCTGAAAGCATATTATACAAAAACAGAAGTTGATACAAAAGTCAAAGAATTAAACACTGCTATTTCTGGTATTGACAGTTTGAAGAACTTAAAAGTTGAATATGACAACACAACTGGAAATTTAGTGTTTAAAGATGGAACGGAACCTATTGGAGAACCTATTACTATTAACAGTCTTGCAAACCTTATAGTTGAGTATTCTGTTGTCAATGGAAAAGGTTCATTAGTATTCAAAGATGGAGAAACTATTATTCAGACTGTAGAACTTAGTTCTATTGAGCCATCTGCTGAGTGGAGAGCTGCATTGAAGCAGGAACTTGAAGCAGAAATGGACGAGAAAGATACAGTAATCTCTAATCGAATTGGTCCACTTGAAACAGCTAAAACTGAAATCGAAAAGAATGTAAATGCCAATACTACTGCTGTCTCAGAGATAAAAACTACTATTTCAAACATTGAGAAGAAAGTAGAAAGTGCTACTACAAAATCTGATGAGGCCAAAAATGCTGTAGATATCTTGAAACAAAATATGACTTCTTATGATACTCAGTTTGAAGGAATTAATACAGATATTACAGATGTTAAGGCCGCTATTGAAGAAATCAAGAAAAATCCTGCGGCTGCAGAGTACGATGTTACATACGAAAATAGTATTTTTACATTTTTAAAGGATGGAGAAATCCAGAAAAGCTTTAAAATTGAAGGTGGTGGAGGATCTTCCTCAGATACTACTACTATTACTATTGAAAGAATCACAAATGCAGATGCTATTTTCTTACTTGGTTCAAAAGCAATTATTGAATATAGTTTTTCATCTGTAGATAATACTGGTGATACAACTGGAGCCGGTACTGCTGTGTGGAAAGTTGGTAATACTATTGTAGCTACGAATACGGCTGCGCAAGGAAACAATAGTTTTGATATCACTGAATATCTTAATGTCGGTGCAAATACTATTAGATTGACTATTACCGACAGTTTTGGGACACTTGCCACTAAGACATGGACTGTTACTATTGTAGAATTCAAACTTGAAAGCACATTTGATGATACTTTGTTATATACAAATACAGATGTAGTATTTAGATATACACCTTATGGAAACGTTAATAAGACTATTCATTTTATTCTTGATGGTGAAGACTTAGGCACTGTTGAAACTCAGTCCTCCGGCAGAATTATGTCTTATAATATTCCTAAACAGGAACATGGCAGCCATTTACTCAAAGTATATATGACTGCGACAATTAACAATAAAGAAATAACCTCAAATACTATTTGTAAAGATATCATTTGTGTTGATCCTACAAATAGAACTCCTATTATTGGATGTGCTCAACAGGAATTTACAGCACAACAGTACCAGGCAACAAGTATTAAATATGTTGTATATGATCCTGATCACAATCCAGCCTCTGTAAAACTATCAATTGATGGTAAAGTACAGAGCACTCTTTCTGTAAATCGTTCTGCTCAAATCTGGAGTTATAAGTCATCCACTGAAGGAAAACATAACCTGACCATCTCATGTCGTAAAGTGACTAAGATTTTATCAGTTAATATCACTAAACTTGATATTGATGTTGAACCAATCACAGCCAACTTAGCATTTGATTTTAACCCTGTTGGAAAATCCAATGGAGATACCGACAGACTCTGGACCGATAAAAATAACTCTGCTATTACTCTTTCAGTATCAGATAACTTTGACTGGGATAATGGTGGATACCAGATTGATGCTTCTGGAAACCAGTATTTCTGTGTAAAAGCTGGAACAACTGCTCAGATTAATTATAATCTCTTCGGAAAAGACCCGAAACAGACTGGTTCTGAATTCAAATTTGTATTTAAGACTCAGAATGTTCGTAATGCTTCTGCTACTTTCTTATCATGTATTGATGGTACTGAAGGCTCTGACGTAGGTATTAAAATGGATGTTCACGAAGCATACGTGAACACTTCTACTGACAGCTTATATTTTCCATATAGCGAAGAGGATATTATTGAATTTGAATATAATATCAATACAATTGATACAAAAGACACATCTGCAACTTCTATCATTATGACTTATGAAGACGGAGTTGGAGGAAGACCTCTTATTTATGATAATTCTCATAGACTGCACCAGTATTCTCCTACCCCAATTTCTATTGGTTCTCCGGATTGTGATGTGTTGATTTATAGAATAAAAGCTTATTCTGCTTCTCTCACAGATTCTGACATTCTTGCTAACTTTATTGCAGATGCTAGAGATTCAGATGAAATGATTGCAAGATATAATAGAAACCAGATCTACAATGACAACAATGCTCTTACTCCAGATTCTGTAGCTAATGCTTGCCCGAATCTAAGAGTAATCAAAATTGAAGCGCCGCATTTCACAAATGACAAGAAGGATTTTGTTAAAAATACTTCTATGGAATGTATTTATAAGAATGGGGATCCTAAATTAGATAACTGGAAATTTATTAACTGTTTCCACGCCGGACAGGGAACTACAAGTAATGAATATGGTTTTGCTGCCAGAAATATTGATGTTATTTGTTGTGCGGATGGTGTACATCAGATTAATAGTAAGATTCCTCTTGATCCTAACTATAAGACAGAGTTAGTTCTTGGTGATGGCACAAAATATGAGGACGGAACTGGTAAGATTAGTCTTACAAGAAACTCTGTTCCAAATAATTGGTGGAATTTTAAAGTAAATGTAGCATCTTCAAATATGGCAACTAATGCATTAGGACAGAAGAGATTCAACGACTTTTTACCATATGAAAGTCCTGCGGTACGTAGAGATCCTAAAGTTAAAAACTCTATGGAATTTGTCAACTGTGTAATCTTTATTAAAGAATCTGATCCTGATATTACTACTCATAGAGAATTTCAGGATACAGACTGGCACTTCTACTCTCTCGGTAATATGGGAGATTCAAAGAAGACTGATATTACAAGAGCTTATGATCCAGAGGATATGAAAGAATTCTGTATTGAAATCAGTGACAATACTCTTCCAAACTCTGCATTCCAGACCGGTATAACAAACCAAGATGGAACTATGAAATATCCTATCAGTAAAGCTGAATGGAAAACTGGTAATACAGCATATGATGCTCTGTATAATAACTGGGATGGATCATTTGAATTCAGATATGATTGTTGCGGCGATTCTAAGGATGGTTCTGCTCTTACTTCTGATGAAGCAAAAAAGAAAATACGTACAGATAACAAACAGATTTGGAGAGACTTCTATGAGTTTGTAATTACGTCTAGTGATAAAGAATTTAAAGATGGCTTGAAAGATTGGTGTATTCAGGATGCAATGCTCTATTTCTATTTAGTTACACTCAGATATAGTATGATTGACAATAGAGCCAAGAATGTTTTCCCGCATTGGGCAAAACATTATATCACTCAGGAAGAAGCTACAACTATGGGTGATAAAGCTAAATATTATACTATAGATGATGATGCGGCTGCTCTGCATAATGGTTATAGATTTGATCTATGGGCATATGATATGGACACTCAGCTTGGTATTAATAATTCAGGTGAGCTGTCATTCCCATATGGTAAGGAAGATACTGACTATAAAGAAGAAGGAAATCCTTCATCCGGTTATGTTTTCAATGCTGCTGAATCTGTATTGTGGTGCAGAATACGTGATGTATTTACACAAGAATTAAGAAACATGTATCAGTCTGTAGACTCTAACTGTTGGTCTGATTCTCATTTAATTAATGAGTATGAGGCTTGGCAGAGCCAGTTCCCAGAAGAACTTTGGAGAATCCACTATGAAAGATTATATCTGAGAACATATCGTGCTGGAACAGTAAGATTCCTTAATGAGATGATGAATGGACGTGGAAAATATCATCTCAGACAATGGGAACGTGACCAGCATATTTATATGGGAACGAAATTCTTACATACAGATGTAAAGTCTGATCAGATTATGTTCAGATGTAATACTCCTAAGAAAGTTGTAGTTAAACCAGATTATACTCTGAAGATCATTCCTTATTCTGATATGTATATTTCTGTACTTTATGGTAATTCACCAGAAACTACTCAGGTACGTGCAAAAGCCGGACAAGAATATCAGATTACTACGGACTTAACAAATATGGATGATACAGCTATTCTTATCTATGCTGCATCAAGAATTGAGGCACTAAATGACCTCTCTGCTTGTTATATTCATGATAATGATTTCTCAAAGGCTTCTAAGCTGAAAACTCTTATCATTGGTAATAATACAGCTGGATATCAGAATACTTTTATGACATCTCTTAATATGGGTAATAATACTCTTCTTGAAACTTTGGATATTCGTAATTGTCCAAATCTTACAGGATCTGTTAACCTGTCTGCATGTGAAAATCTTATTAATCTTTATGCTGATGGAACTATTGTAACATCTGTATTATTTGCTAATCATGGTAAGATTGCTCATGCTTCTCTCCCATCTTCTATCAACACTCTTACACTCAAGAACCTCAAAGACTTAACTGATCTTAAGGTTGCAGGATACGATAATTTACAGACATTTGTATGTCAGAATTCTATCGTAGATGCTCTTGCTATCTTAAATGCTGCTATTAATACTCTTCGTACCGTAACAATTACTGGTATCTCATGGAATCTTGATGATACTACGCTTCTTCTGAAATTATCAAAACTTGCCGGTATTGATGATAATGGCGCTACTACTGAGCAGTCAATTCTTACTGGATCTGTTCATGTTCCTGTAGTCAGACAGCAGGAATATAAAGAATTTGTTGGTTCTGAAGATGAACCTGGAATCTGGACAGACCTTGTTCTTACTTACGATTCAATCATTACTCAATTCAAAGTTACATTTATAAATGATGATGAAAGTAATACTATCCTTGATATCCAGTACGTAGATAAAGGTGGAAACGCTGTTGATCCTACTACAAGAGAAGTTAATCCGATTCCTATTCCTACAAAGAAAAGCACAATTAAGCTTGATTATACCTTCAAAGGATGGGAAGGTTCAATGACAGGAATCTTTGCTGACAGAACTATTACTGCTATATATGACAGTAAAATCCGTGAATATACTGTAAAATATGTTTCTAAAGGATTATCTCTTCAAGAATCTACTGCCCAGTATGGTTCTTATGTAAAATATACAGGTGATACTCCTGTATATACTGCTGAGGAATCTGCTTATAAGTACAATCTGTTTAAAGGATGGGATAAGTCAGGATTTGTCGATGGAAATAAAACGATCAATGCAGTATATGAAACCTGCGAATATGTAGATGGATATTTTGATGGTAAGGATCTGGCCAATATGACACAGGTTGAGCTTTATACTCTTATGAAAATGGGACTTGAAGCAAAATCATTATCATTAAAAGATACATTAGATTTCAAACTTGGTGTTGATTATAGCTATGGCGACATTGAAGAGCATGAAGTTATTTCAACTGCGACTAAATTTGATGGAACAAACTATATTGACACCGGATTAAAGATCATGGAAAAAGACAGAGACTTTACGATTGCTATTGACTTTGAATTTGATTCAGGAAATAGTGTAAACTCCACTCTTGCTCAGTGTTTTCAGGGTGATGGTTCAAATGGATTCAGACTTTGGTATTCTCAGGAACCTCGTTTCTCATGGAATACTGATAGTATAACTCCATCTGCTGGAACAAATCGAGAGATTATTGTATTCCGTCATGAAGCTGGAAGTCAGAAGCTTTATGTATACAATTCAAACATGACTGGGAAAGAAGTGTCTTCTACTACTCTGAATGCGATTAGGATTCCAGAGCATAGTTCCACTCTCGTATTTGGATGTTCTAAAGCTGACGACGGAGCATATGAAAACTTTGCAAAAGGCACTGTACATTGGGCTAAAGTCTGGTACGCAGATCTTGGTGAAGAACAATGTATGGATATTGCTGCATGGATCCACGAAATAATCCCTATGGAAGTGGCTAAGTTTAAAGGATATTATCTGTCTGACGTTGCTTCAAAGAGAGCTAACATTACATTTGTTGCTTCAAACCTGTTAGGTACTGAAAAGCCTTATAATAATAAGAGCACAAATGCAGGTGGATGGGCTGAATCTTCTCTGAACACATGGCTGAATACACGTTTGCTTAAAGCTATTTCTCCTTTATGGAAAGCTCTGATCAAACCTGTAAAAGTATACTCTTCTATTGGTAATAAATCAAATGATACATCCGTATCTAATTGCAGATTCTATGTTCCATCTCTGTACGAAATTGATCCTACTGCTACTTCTGAACCATATATTTCTGAAACAAATGCTCCTATTGCTTATTTCACAGATGATGATACCAGAAAGAAAGCAAATTCTTCTACTCCTACGGAGTATAAATCTTACTGGACCAGATCTCCAAATGCTACAGTTGCAAACTGGCTGTATACAGTCAATGAAGCCGGTGGAACATATGGGTTCTCTTATCCAGGACAGAATTCTGGAATCTTACTTATGTTCTCAATTTCAAGTGAGGGGTAACCATTCCCATCTTATAAGGAGGATATCACATGTATTATAAAGTAATCAAAAATGATGAAGTCGTAGATGTCCTTAATCATATCCTGTATATCAAATATCAGGAGAAACATAGTCTGTTGCTTCTATGTGATATCACAGAAGCACAGGCTATTTTAAGTTCAGACGGAAAATATGGATGGCACATTGAAGGTCTCTATAATTTTCCGCCTGATAATGACATTTATGCAATAAAAGAAATTTCAAAATATGAATATGACAAATTGAAGAGGTGATCACAGCATGGCGTTAATTCCAACCTGGTATTCTGCATCAACTAAGCAAATTGCAGAAAAGGCTTTACAAAGAGGGGTGCTAAAATACCCAGGACTTTGTTACATCCAAGACAGTAAGAGTATAGCGTGGGTGACCATCGACAACACATTAGAATATGTCAAAGGAGATAAACAGATTACAGATGTAAAATGCATCGGATCAAATCTTATGTTTTTCTCTGGAGATAAACTGCTTTTCTCTTATGACATATCTATGACTGATGAAGATAAAGATCATATTATTGAAGAGGTCAAGAAAACAATCGGATTGGATAATTATGTCAAATCTTCTGAGCTTTCTACTCTTTTAGATAATATAATCGGTAATCTTGAAGATAAGTCCACTGTTGTAGACTATATCAATAGCTTATCTTATAACAAATTATTTGACGTACCTATTGTAAATCTTATAGGTACACTTACTGTTCCTGTGAAGATATCATCACTCGATGATGGTATTTATAAAGTAAAAGGCCAATGTATCATTGGCGGAAACAATACTACTGTTCAATCTTCTGCAGACGATGTTCTGTATCTTGTATCTCATGATGCTGATACTTCCAGCACAACAATCACAAAAATGCAAGGAAAATCTATTACATTGTATTTCATTCAGCAAGATGGTGAATATACGACTGATCGTTATGTCACTGAAAGCTGGATTAATGAACAGAATTTTGCAAGTGCTGATTCTGTAAAAGAATATGTTTCAAATATCATTGAAGAAACTGTTCTGGATGTTTTAGATGAACATATTGACTCTGCTTTAGACCGAAAACTCGGAGGTATTGATTCCGAAGATTTAACAAATATATTTCAAGGAGGAAACTAATTATGGCAAAATTACAGTTCGCTACACTTTCTAATCTTCAGGAGTTTTTAAATCTGCATAACGTACAGATCGACTCTAAAATCAGTGAGGCTGTCAAAAACTCAATTAAAACAGTATCTCAGTCAGAAGACGGATACACACTTTATTTCTACACAAAAACTGCTCCAGTAACTATTGATGAAGCAGCATTTACTATTACTATTCCTCAGCCAACAGGAAAAGCTGACAAAGTAAAAGGTGCAGTAAAAGGTCATCTTGCAGGATTAGATGAAAATGGTAATCTGGTAGATTCTGGAAAGACTGTTGCAGATTTCGATGCTGCTGGCGCTGCTAACACAGCAAAAACAGAAGTAATGTCTTATGTTGGTACCATTCCTGCTGATGCAAAAGCTAAAAATGTAATTGCTTATATCAAAGAAGCTGTTACTACTGGTCAGTATGATGATTCTGCATTAAAAGCAAGCGTTGCAGCTAACACAGCAGCTATTGGAACACTAAATGGCACTGGTGACGGATCAGTAAAGAAAGCTGTTGCAGATGCAGTCGCTAAAATCGTCGCAGATGCTCCAGAAGCATATGATACACTGAAAGAGATTTCTGATTGGATTTCTACACATACATCTGATGCTGCTACAATGAATTCTCAGATCAAAACAAATAAAGAGGATATCACAAAGCTGAAGACTCTTATCGGTACTCTTCCAGAATCTGCTACATCCAAAGATATTGTAAGCTATATTGCTGAGTATGTATCTAAAGCTCTCGCAGACTCTGATCTTTCTCAGTATGCAAAAGCTGCTGATCTTGAAGCTGCTGTAGGTAGAATTGATGCTCTTGAAAAGAAATTACCTACATTAGAAGCTGCTGATAAAAAGAATGCAGAAGATATTACTGCTGTTAAAGGCAGAATGGATACAGCAGAAGGCAAAATTACTGCTGTAGAAAAAGATCTTGCTACTGAAAAACCGAAGATTGCTAAGAACACATCTGATATCACCGCTCTTAAGGGGCTTGTTGGAGATGGATATGAAGCAATTCCAAGTGCGTCTATCAAAGGTTTATTTACTGCGTAAAAATACAATTGATTTTATTGGGAGGAGAGCTGCAATGCTCTCCTTCTATTTTAAAAATAAAAATGGAAGGATGTGACTAATGCAAAATGAAAGAACAATTTCTTAATCTCACTGGATTAACAGAACTGGTTGGTTATTTGAAGACAAGTATAGCTAATCATAAAGAAATACTTCCATATGCTTCCAATAAGTTATTTCCGTCTGTTGGAGATATAAATACTATTTATATAAATACTGCTACGAATACTATTTATCGTTGGGATAGCTCAAGCAAAACTTATATTACTCTAGCAAAAGCCGTAAAGTCTGTTGCTATCTCAGAAAGTACTGAAAACGGAAAAATCACACTCACTGTAGATGGTAATAAAACTACTGTTCCTGTTCACGGATTAGGATCTGCTGCATATACAAATTCAAGTGCTTACTCTTCTGCCGGGCATACTCATACAAAAGCTCAGGTAGGACTTGGTAATGTAGATAATACAGCAGATGCAAATAAGAGTGTAAAACATGCAACTACTGCTGATAGTGCAACTACTGCAGGAACAGCTACAAATGTATCCGCTGGAGAAGGTACTGCTGATGCAGCTAGACATGTTTGGTTTTCTGACTCTACCACAGAGACAAAGCGAGCATACAGCGATAAGTTTAAATATAATCCTGTTACTAATAATCTGACGGTAAATGTTACAGGAAATGCTGCGACTGCAAGTAGTGTCGCATGGGGTAACATTACAGGAAAACCTTCTACCTATACTCCTTCTGCGCATAATCATAATGATTCAACTATTACTTCTCTCAACGCAAGTAAACTCTTTGGAACAATTGATATTGCAAGGCTTCCCCATGGAGCATTAGAACGTCTGGTTATTGTTGAAGATGATACTGCACGTTTTAAACTTACTACTGCTAATATTCAGCTTGGTGATACCGTAAAAGTAACTAAGACTGAAAAAATGTATTATGTTGTTGATGAGAGCAAATTATCTTCTGAGGCTGGTTATTCAGTATATACTGCCGGAACTGCTACTTCTGTACCATGGTCTGGAGTTACTGAAAAGCCTAGCAGCTATCCACCAGCGTCTCATAATCATGATGAACGTTATTATACCGAGACTGAGATGAATAGTAAATTAGCTGAAAAAGCTACAAAAGTACATACGCATACTAAAAGTGAAGTCGGATTAGGCAACGTTGACAATACTGCTGATGCCACAAAAAGTGTAAAATATGCTACTTCTGCAGGTAGCGCATCATCTGCCGCTGCTCTTACTTCTAATGCTGGATCATCAACTCAGCCAGTATATTTCTCAGGTGGTAAGCCAGTAGCTTGTTCATATACACTTGGTAAGTCAGTGCCTGCAGATGCATTATTTACCGATCATACTTATGGAAACATGAAGGGTGCTACTTCTTCTTCTGCCGGAAGTGCTGGTCTTGTTCCTGCACCTAATATAGGAGAACAATTAAAGTTTCTTCGTGCAGATGGTGCATGGGTAATCCCTACAAATACGACATATTCTGTAGGTACATCAAGTTACTTAGGAATAACTAAGCTTTATACTGAAACTGGGTCGGCTACAGATGGTACCATGACTCAAAATGCTATTACTTCTGCTCTTAACGGGAAATCTCCTACCTCTCATACGCACAATTATGCAGGAAGTTCTAGTTCTGGTGGTGCTGCAAACTCCGCAAATAAACTAGCAACTGCTAGAACCGTATCTGGTGGAACTGACATCACGCTAAGTTTTAACTATGATGGTAGTGGTAACTCCTCTGCAAATATCGGATTTTATAGTTCGTCTGCGAGTGTAGGCGACAAAAACAATTATCCATTCCATCGATTCGCAAAACTGGATACTATTGCTGCAAGCTATTCAGATAAATCAACCACATTCTTTATCTCACAGGATTATAGTGGTGGTGGCTTCGGTATTGTACGAATTGTATTACGTACGAATAACAGCAGCTTAGCATCGACAGTTGAAGTAAAATGGCTGGTTCGTTGTGGCTTAAGTGCGGATAGCGTACAAGTCGGAATTTACAATGTTTTTGGAAAGACTTACGCAGATGCCTTCTTTAAAACAGGAGGATCGTATGCTGGAACTTGTTTCCGTACACTTGCAAGTGGTGCGCGTGGTGGTATTAGCAGAACTTGGGTGCTGGTCAATTCTTCAGAAGTAAGTGGAACCTCTGCAACAGATGCAAAAACATCTACCGAGTGTTATGCTACTATTGCAGCTGCTGGTACCGCACTTCATAAACAAGCATATAGTAGTATCGTTTCTGGTACTGATAGCGGTACTGCATCTTATGCGAATAGTGCTGGCAGTGCAAATTCTGTTGCTTGGGGTAATGTTACAGGTAAGCCATCTACATTCGCACCATCATCTCATACTCATAACTATGCAGGATCCTCTTCTGCTGGCGGTGCTGCTACATCAGCAAATAAATTATCCACACCTAGAAAAATTGGTAACGCATCTTTTGATGGTACTGCTGATATTACCTTATCTCAGATGGGACTTAATGTTCCTGTTGAAATTACAAAAGCTAACTATCTTGCAAAAAAGAAAGCTGGAACTTTAAATGCAAATACCTATTACAATGTTATTGATGAATATGATTCTGCAAATGTTATTAACGACTCATCTGTAACAGCCAACAGTGCGTTTTCAAGTACTAAATCAGAAAAAACATATGCGAAGAAAAGTACACTTGTTAATACTACTCTCACAGCAAGTAAATGGACTGGATCTTCTGCTCCATATAGTTATGTATTATCCGTATCTGGAGTAACTTCTTCAAATATTGTAGAAATAGATTATGCTTCTAATGCTTCATCTGCTGCTATTGAAGCTTATCAAAATGCAATGTTAGCTGACGGAGGACAGACTACAAATCAAATTACTATAAAAGCAACCGAGAAACCAACTGTAGATATTCCCATTACTATTGTTATAAGAAATGATTTATAAAAGGAGGCGATAACATGGCAATTTATAAAGGTGAACAATGTCTTGCCGGAGTTGGTAAGAATGCAACTATTAAAATTGGTACTGCTAAAACAGGTACTTCGGCTGCGGTAACTAATTCTGGTACTGATACAGATGCTATATTGAATTTTACATTACCTAAAGGTGATCAGGGAGTTGGAATTTCAAGTGTTATCCCTCATTATCTTGCAAGTCCTAAATCGCAGGGAGTGACCAGATCAACTACTGGATGGGCGACTTCCGCTCAAGTTATGACATCTACAAATAAATATTTGTGGTGTTATCATGAATTTGTTTTGACAAACAATAATCATTTGTATACAGATGCAACCGTTATAGGTGTTTATGGAGATAAAGGTGATCCGGGTACAACTGATTACAATGGATTGAAGAATAAACCGGTCGTTAATGGAGCTGTAACTGCTTATCAGTCAGATATTATGAAATCTCAGTTGAGAAATGTGACATTCTCTACTGAAGAACCTAAGACAACTGATGGTAAACCTGGTGATATGTGGGTGGTGTATGGCGATGAGTAATATTAAAACTGGTGATATTTTAAACTTTGATTATACTGGTACTGTCCAAACTGTAACACTTCCTAAAGGTACATATAAGTTGGAGTGTTGGGGTGCTCAAGGAGGATACAGTTCTTCTAATTCAGGAATAGAGGTTGGTATGGGCGGAAAAGGTGGATACTCCGCTGGAACTATTACACTAAACCAAAAAACACTTATATATATTTATACTGGTGGAGTTGGTAGCATAAGTGGCAACGGTAAAGCAGATGGTGAATTTCCTAATGGTGGTTCATCTTGGGCTTCCAGCACAAGCGAAGGTGCTGGTGGTGGCGGTGGATCATCCGATATCCGTATTGGTACCGATTCATTGTATGCTCGTGTTATCGTAGCTGGAGGTGGCGGAGGTGGCGGTGAAGACAACGAAACTGGCGGATATGGTGGCGGTGAAACTGGCGGAACTTCAGGTTCTGGAACACCTGGTAGTCAAACTGCTCCAAGTGGATATTTTGGAATCGGTGGTCATACTTCCTATGATGGTGGAGGTGGTGGCGGTGGATGGTATGGTGCTTATCCAGCCGGTGGTCAAACAACTCCAGCTACCGGTAGCAGTGGAAGTGACACATCTGGCTCTCCTGGAGGATCTGGTTACGTTTATACTTCTGCTACAGCCTCTAATTACCCGTCAGGTTGTTTATTAAACTCTTCTTATTACTTATCTGCTGCTAAAACCATAGCAGGTAACACTTCTTTTACATCTCCCACAGGTTCATCTGAGACAGGGCACTCTGGGAACGGCTATTGTCGAATTACTGTTATTGAATGCAAGAATACGGCGCTATATACCAGAATAAACAATTCAATGAAAAAGGCTACTGCTTTTTATTTCAAATTAAATAATAACAAAATGTACGGCGTTGGATCTGCTAATTATAATGGTTCTGTTATGAATTTTGATTATACTGGTTCGGTTCAAACTGCTACATTGGCTCCTGGTACATATAAACTTGAATGCTGGGGCGCTCAAGGTGGGAATGGATCATCTAATGGTAATTCTAATATAAATGCAGTTGGTGGTCTTGGTGGATATAGTGTTGGCACCATTACATTAAGTAAAACACAAAAAGTATATATATATTCTGGTGGAAAAGGACAAACTAAATCAAATACCGGTAGCTATTCTACTGTTAATGGTGGATTTAACGGCGGTGGGTCAAATTATACTTGTGGTTCCGGAGGTTCTGGTGGCGGTGGATCGGATATAAGGATCGGAACTGATTCATTATATGCAAGAGTAATTGTTGCAGGCGGCGGTTCTGGAACAGGATGGACAATTAAAGGTGCCGCTGGCGGTGGAATATTAGGCTTATCAAACTATAATTCATCTTACAATAGTACTCAAACAGCAGGAGGAATAGCTTATACTTCAGCTTACAATATAATGCCCACAGCTGGCACTTTTGGTATAGGTGGCAATGGTTCCGGTTCTTCAGAAGGCGGTTCTGGCGGTGGAGGCGGCTGGTATGGAGGTGGCGGAGCCGGATATACGGGCGGTTCTAGTGGTGGATCAGGTTATGTCTACACTTCTGTCACTGCTTCAAATTATCCAAATGGTTGTTTACTTAACTCTTCTTATTATCTTTCTAATGCTCAAACTATTGCCGGAGATCAATCGTTCCCTGCTCCTTCTGGTTCTACAGAAACTGGTCATTCTGGTAATGGACATGTAAAAATCACTAAATTATCAGATGTAATATATCTTACTCATGCTAAGAACAACATAATGGATTTTAATTATACAGGTTCAGTACAATCTAAAACTCTAAAACCAGGTACGTATACAATAGAATGCTGGGGTGGCCAAGGAGGAACTTACAGTAGTTACATAGGCGGATACGGTGGTTATTCCAAGGGTACTATTACTCTTACTGAAGCAACTACTGTTTATATATCTGTTGGTGGGGCTGGATCTTCCTCTTCTACTGCTGCAGGATTCAATGGTGGAGGAACTGGTATTTCTTCTGGTAGAGGTGGTGGAGGAGCTACAGATGTTCGTATAGGTCAAAATTCTCTATATTCAAGAGTTATCGTAGCCGGAGGTGGCGGCGGAGCTGGTGTAACAAGTGCCAATGCTAATCCTTGTGGTTGTGGCGGTGGAGAATATGGTGGAGATGGATATTACAATGATACCACTGGTTCTTATACTATAGGTCAAAATAGATGTGGTGGTAGTGCCTCACAAACTGCAGGTGGTATAACTTGGAGTACAGGCACTCAGGCTACTTTTGGTCAAGGCGGAAATGCTTCCGGCTACTCTTGTGGTGGTGGAGGCGGTGGCTGGTACGGTGGCGGCGGAGCCTATGACAGTGATTCTGACTCTGATGGACGTTGGGGTGGAGGAGGCTCAGGATATGTTTATACCTCTTCTACAGCTAAAAATTACCCTAACGGATGTCTACTAAATTCTACTCATTATCTCACAAATGCTCAGACTATCGCAGGAGACACTTCTTTTACTTCTCCTACAGGATCAGCAGAAACTGGTCACACAGGCAGTGGATTCTGCAGAATTACAAATTTGAACCCAACACAATATGGATTATACGTAAAAACGAACTCTGGTTGGAAACACATAGATTTATAAAAGGAGGGCTTAACTATGCCGATTATATTTCACGGAACAGGTAGTGGCGGCTCTGCTAAAAAACTAAAAACCGCACGAACTATTAATGGTACGAATTTTGATGGTACAGCTAATATTACTACTGCTAATTGGGGAACAACAAGAACCGTTACTGTAGGAAATACAAGTAAATCTGTAAATGGATCTGGAAACGTAAGTTGGTCGTTAGCTGAAATAGGTATTCATCTTTCAACAACGGAACCTGCAGCTAGTGACGGAAAAAATGGAGATATTTGGATTACTTATGAATAAAAGACTGAAAGGAAGGTGAGGCTTATGGCTTGTAGTAATGGATGCGGAACTTCTTGTTCTACTGACTGCACTCATTCATCATCTGGTGGATGTGGTGGTTCTTGTGGTGGTTCTTGCTCTACTAACTGTACTGGTGGATGTTCTGGATATTGTGATGGAACTTGTAAGGGAGGTTCAGGAAGTACTTGTTCTGACTGTACTGCCAAATGTGCTAATGACTGTACCGGAGCTTGTACAAATGCTTGTGTAACCGGATGCACTGGCTGTGGGAACAACTGTGATGGAGACTGTACAAGCGCCTGTGCTCAAAGGTGCTCTAATGATTGCAATGCTGCATGTACTGCTACTTGTGCTTATGATTGCGAACATACTTGCACTGCTTCTTGTGCCAACGACTGCACCAGTTGTGGTGGATCTTGCTCAAGTAATTGCTCAGGAAATTGTGATTCCGGTTGTTATACTGGTTGTTATGGTTGTGATTCTACCTGTTCTGGTGGTTGTTCTGGCACTTGTAATACTACTTGCACTACCACTTGCGCCAATGACTGCACTGGCGGGTGCAAAGGAACCTGTACAGGTGGATGTGGTGGTTCTTGTGATAATTCATGCGGCTTTTCTTGTGAAGCTTCATGTGATAATAATTGTACTGCTGTTTGTTCTGTATCTTCTGTGTACGGTGGAAACTCAGAAAAGAGTGTATTGAATTTTGCTTATACAGGTAAAGCTCAATCTGTAACCCTTGAGCCTGGAAAATATGTTCTTGAATGCTGGGGAGCACAGGGAGGTTATCGTTCTAATTCTAGTTATGGTGGAAAAGGTGGCTATTCTACAGGAACTTTAACATTGACTCAAAAAACTACTATATACATATATGTCGGTGGATCTGGAAATTCTGTTACATCAGCATCAAATTCAATCTATCCCGGAGGTTTCAATGGTGGTGGATATAGATACAATTATAAAGGTGGTGGTGGCGCTACTGATATTCGTATTGGAAGTGCTTCTTTATACGCCCGTGTTATCGTTGCAGGCGGCGGTGGTTCTGATGGTAGTCCTAATTATAATGGTGGGTATGCAGGTGGTGTATCTGGTACTAGGGGAAATTTTGGATGTGGTTCATATGGATATGGTGGATCTCAAACTGCTTCATATTCATCTTTAAGTGCTATTAATTCACAAGGCACCACAAACTCTTCTTCTAATTGTGCTGCTGGTTTTGGTTTCGGTGGTTTTGGATGTTATTACGCTTCAGGTTATGGTGGAGCCGGTGGCGGAGGATGGTACGGTGGACAAGGTACTTATCCTGATGGTTCTGGAGATGATGATGGCGGTGGCGGTGGCGGTTCTGGTTACGTTTATACTTCCTCTTCTGCTTCTAACTATCCTCAAGGTTGTCTTCTAAATTCATCTTACTATCTTTCTGATGCTTCTAATTTATCTGGCAATGAATCTTTCAAATCTCCTTCTGGTGCTACAGAAACTGGTCATTCTGATAATGGCTATTGTAGGATTACCTGTTATGTCAAAAAGAAAACTCTACATTGTAAAATGAACAATGAAATTAAAAAAGCAGCTCCAGTATTTATGAAAATGAACAATAAAATTTATGATGCTGGCGCTAATGCTGTAATGGATTTTGCTTATACAGGAACAGCTCAAGCTATATCACTTCCAAGAGGAAAATATATTATAGAATGCTGGGGCGCTCAAGGCGGTTCATATAGTAGTTATTATGGTGGTGCTGGAGGATATTCTGTCGGAACCATAACTCTAACTAAAAATTCTACGGATTTATATATTTATGTTGGTGGACAACCAGAAGCTACAACTTCAACAGGTGAAACACCTGGTGGATTTAACGGAGGAGGAAAAGGTTGTTCAAGAACTTATAATTATAGTAGTTATGGACAAGGTGGCGGCGGTGCAACCGATGTTCGTATAGGAAAAAATGATCTTTATGCTAGAGTTATTGTCGCTGGTGGCGGCGGAGGTTCATCATCAGAAAATTCGCTTACAACAAAATATGGCGGTGGAACTACTGGTGGTTCTTCTGCTTCTGGATATGGAGCTACACAAACTGCTGCAGGTACAAATGGTTCGTTTGGTCAAGGTGGTTCTGCAACAACTTCTGGAACTAATTATAATTATGGTTCCGGCGGTGGTGGAGGTGGATGGTATGGTGGTGGTGCATGTTCTGATTATAGTGACAGCACTAACTACCAAGGCTATAATGGCGGAGGTTCAGGATATGTTTACACTTCAGCTACTGCTGCTAATTATCCAAGTGGTAATTATGTAAATTCTTCTTACTACCTTACCAATGCGCAAACTATAGCAGGAAATCAATCATTTAAATCACCTGATGGAACAAATGAAACAGGCCATACCGGAAATGGTTTCTGTCGAATCACCCGTAAATCAGGAAAAATATTTGTAAAACAAAACGGATCATGGATCAAAGTGTAATGCTTTGGTCCATGTTTAAATTACAGGAGGAATTGTTATGAAACTTATTTTAAAAGATGGACAAGAACTAATTATTACTCGTGCTAACGATACATATTCATATGAAGGATATAAAGATGGGTTGGGAAATGATATGAATAGAAATATCGTGGCTACTATTTCTATCTTCAATTCTGATAAATCTTTAAACACTATTAAGGATATGATTACTGATGAAAATAGAACAGGTTTTAAAATTATTTATGGGAATACCCAGAAAGATTATACTGGAATGAAAATTGAAAGTATTTCAGAAGAAATCTCCAATGAAAGAAGTGTTATTAATATCTCATTAGCTACAGATAAAACCATAGCTCCTACTGAGACCACTGAAACAACAACAGAAAAAACTAAAGAAGAAACTAAAGAAAAAACGGAAACAGCTTCTGATAAATAATTAAGAATGAAAGGAATATAAGGATATGAGAAAAATAATCGTAAAGGTTGATAAAGAAAAAGCTACAGAGCTTGAAAGAGTTAATTTTGAATTAAACTTCGTAAAAGACATTGTACAGAGAGTTATTGAATCACATCCAAGCGATTTAGAACTCATCAATGGAGATACTCTTATGTCTTACAATAAACGTGGTGCAGAATTACAGAGAAAGTATGCTGCTCTTGCAAATGAGATGGCAAAGGAATACATCCCAGAATACCTCGAAGGTCATCAGTATAGTTGGATTATTCCAAATAATTCTGACGAAATGACTATTACTATTAAATGTAATTGTGAGATTCCAGAATTAGAGGGAATAGCATGAAAAGGACAGAACAATATTCGGACCAGATAGCTAGACTTTATCCATCTAAGAAGGTAAAAACCGATGACGGACAAAGAATATTAACACAGAGTATCACTTTTCAAGTAACTGATGATTGCAACCTTGCGTGTCTATATTGTTACCAAGGACACAAAGGAAAAAATCGAATGTCGTTTGAAACAGCTAAGAAATTCTTTGATTTAGTTGTATCAGGTGAAAAAGGTTTTAAATCTTATATCAATCCAGAGAAATCTCCTGGATTGGTTGTAGATTTCATTGGAGGAGAACCCTTTCTTGAGATAGAGCTTATAGATCAAATCTGTACTTATATTATGGATAAACTCATAGAGTTGGATCATCCTTGGGCCATGAAAACTATGTTCTCTATTTGTTCAAATGGTGTTTTATACAGAGACGAAAAAGTACAAGCATTTCTTCGTAAGTGGGCCAATAGATTATCTTTCTCAGTTACTATTGATGGGAATAAAGAATTACATGATTCCTGTCGAGTTTTTCCAGATGGTGGTCCAAGTTATGACATAGCTGTCGATGCTGCGTCAGATTGGATGAAACGTGGAAATCATATGGGAAGCAAGATCACAATTGCTCCGGGCAATATCAGCTTTCTATACGATGCTATTAAGCATATGGTCGATCTTGGATATGATGAAATCAATGCCAATTGTGTATATGAAAAGGGTTGGACACCTGTACATGCAACTGTTCTTTATGATCAAATGAAACGTATATCTGATTATTTCTTGGAACAGAATTTTGATTTTGAACGTGATTTCTTCTGTTCCCTTTATAATGAAGACTTCTTTCAGCCTAAAGATCCTGATGATTTACAAAGTTGGTGTGGAGGCGTTGGTAATTCAATGATTGCTTGCGATCCTCAAGGTCGCATATTTCCATGTATCAGATATATGGAATCTTCTCTTAATGGAGAGCAAGAACCGTACTCTATTGGTGATGTAGATAATGGTATAGGATGCACAGAATGTTATAAATGCAGAATTAATTGTATGGCAAAAATAGATAGAAGGACACAGAGTACAGATGAATGTTTCTATTGTCCTATAGCTGCAGGATGTTCTAATTGTTCTGGTTATGATTATCAAGTGAATGGTACTCCTGACTCAAAAGCTACTTATATATGTGTTATGCATAAAGCTCGTGCTCTTGGGAATCTGTATTTCTGGAATAAATATTATAGAAAAAATAATATGAGTAAACGAATGAAAAACTATGTGCCAGATGAATGGGCGCTTGAGATTATTTCTGAATCAGAACTTAATATGTTGAAAGAACTTGAAAGAGAGGATTAAAAGCCTCTCTTTTTTATTGACTAAAAGGAGGCTTGATATTATGGCAGAAATTAAAGGAATTGATGTTTCCAGATGGAATGGAAACATCGACTGGAAAACTGTTGCTAGTTATGGAATGGGCTTCGCTATCCTAAGAATTACAGAAAAAGGAAATATTGTTGATAGCACATTCGAACCTAATTATAAAGGCTGTATTGAGAATAAAATTCCTGTTGGAGTCTATAAATACAGCTATGCTACTACTATTGTTCAAATTAAAAATGAAGCAAATGTAGTTATTAAAACATTGAATAAAAGAAAACTGGATTATCCTGTGTTTCTTGATATAGAGGATAAATGTCAGGAGAATTTATCTGACAGTTTAATGATGAAAATGATTGAAGCATTTAGAGCTATTATTGTCAAAGCTGGATATAAATTTGGTATTTATTGCGGCTATTCTTGGTATCAGAACCAGTTACCAGAAGGTGCTAAAAAGTATGATTGTTGGGTTGCTCGATATCCTAATAATGATACCGGTGAATTACAGGAAAGATTAAGAGTTCCTGCTTCTACTGGTGTTATTGGATGGCAATATTCTAGTAAGGCAACCATTCCTGGTATTCCAACAAAAACCGATCGAAGTGTATTCTATAAAGACTATTCTAAATCTTCTACTACTTCTACAAACTCTCTCAAACCAACAACTACACAAGGAAGTGATACTATGAATAAAGATAAAGCTATTGATGCTCTTATTGCTTGCGCTGAAAATGAGGTTGGATATTTAGAGAAGAAATCTAATTCTCAGCTTGATGATAAAACTGCAAATGCAGGTTACAATAACTACACTAAATACTGGAGAGACGTATATCCTCAGTATCAGGCACAGGCTTGGTGTGCAGCGTTTGTGAGTTGGTGCATGATGAAAACATTCGGTCTTGATGTAGCTAAAAAACTCCTTAAACATTGGCCTTATGTATACTGTCCTACTCTTGGAAATCTCTTCACAAAGTATGCAAATCCACAGCGAGGAGACATTGTAATCTTCTATCGTAATGGTACATTCGCTCATACTGGATTAGTAACAAAAGTCGAAGGAGATAAATTTTATACTATTGAAGGTAACACTTCAGGAGGCTCTTCTATTGTTCCAAATGGTGGTGGAGTTTATGCTAAGAGTTATTATAATTCAAATCTCCCTGGGACAAAGTTTTGTCGTCCAGACTATTCTATTGTCACATCCATCTTAACTTCTAACACCTCTTCTACATCATCTCCTGCACCTGTACAGCCATCTTATACTGCATGGGTAGGTTCTTGTACAGCTAATGGAACAGATGTATTCTCAGGCGCTACAGGAGCTTCTAAGTTAAGTACATATCCTAAACTTAATGCAGGTAATCTTGTGGATATCATCGGTGAATCTGGTACAAGATATCAGGTTCGTATCGCTGCAAAATATATAGGGTATGTAGAAAAATCTAACATTAAAAATCCTAATACTCCTGCTGTAACAACTACAAAAAAATATCCATTTGTAGGAAAAGTAACTGCAAGTAAATTGAATGTTCGCAAAAAACCCGGTACTGAACATCCGTTACTTCCAGAGTATCCGATGTTAAATAAAGACAATCTTATTAATGTCCTCGGAGTTACAAAAGATACTAAAGGTGACAGATGGTACAAAGTATCAATCACTAAAAAAGAATATGTTGGCTATGTATCAGCCAAATATATCATTAAGGCATAAGGAGGTACGTCATGGGAATAGAACAGATACAGAAAATCCATGAGTTTGGTGAGATCAATGTGATCATATCTTTACTTCTTTGTGCAATGCTTGTTATAGCTTTAAAAGCTGGATGGGATAAACTTCTTGATGCGCTTGGTCTCGAAACAAAAGCATCTCTACAGAAGAAAGCTTTAGAGAAGAAGTTGTCTGATATGGAACAGAAAATTGCTGATTTTGAGCAGTCTCAACATAATTATCATGACCAGTCCATTAATATCAGAGATAAACTCGAAGATAATCAGAAAGTCTTACAGGATGGCATTAATGAACTGAAGACGCTTCTCATCAATAAAGAAATTGATGATATAAGAACAACTATTTTAGAATTCTCTAATACTGTTATGAACGACAGAGACTATAATAAAGAACAATACGAACATATTATTGATTTGTATGATAAATATGAAAAAATTCTTGAGCAGAACGGAATGACCAATGGTCGTGTTACTGCCTCAATGGAGTTCGTATTAAAGAACTATCAAGATTTAATGGACAATGGTTTTAAAAAATAATCCTTGCATTTATATGTAGGGATTATTTTTTATGGGGAAGGCTATATGGAAAATAAATTTTTATCACCTGAAATAAATCAAAAAATTTATGATTATTGTAAAAATACGATTACTGATTCACTGAAATTTTACTTATATATACATATTGTCCCAAAAGAAATAAATTCATATGGACATGATAAGTATTATGTAGGAATTACTTCAAGACATCCTAAAATACGATGGATGAACGGACTTGGATATAAGACACAAATGTTTTATAGAGCAATTGAAAAGTATGGTTGGAGTAATATTGAACATAAAATTATTGCCTCAGACTTAAGTCAAACCGAAGCTGAAGAATTAGAAAAAGAAATTATTTTATATTTAAAATCTAATCAACCAGAATATGGGTATAATATTGCTTCTGGTGGAATGTTTGTTGGTGGACATTGTGTAAAAATTGCTCAATATGACTTAGATGGAAATTTTATTAAATCATATCCCAGCATAGGAAACGCTGCATTAGAAATAAATCAAAATAAAGAGAGTGGTGGAATACGTTGGGCACTATCTCAAGAAGGCCGTACATGGAAGGGATTTATGTGGAGAGAATATGAAGAAGATCCTATACCAAAAATAGAACCATATATACCCTATGATTGTCGTACTCCTATCTTACAATATGATTTATATGGTAACTTTATCAAAGAGTGGGATAGCCTGAAAGAAGCATCTGATTATTATAAAACTTATTGTATATCAAATGCATGCAGGCAGCTGGCTCCTACCGCTGTTGGGTTCCAATGGAAGTATAAAAACGACGACAGAATTATAAAAGATATTCATAATAGCACTAATAAGAAAACAATTTATGTATATACATTAGATGGTCAATTTATTAATCAGTATGAAAGTATTTCTGATGCAGTTAGAAAATTAAATATACCAATTAATCGTTCATATTTGGATGTGTCTAATTGTTATGCTGATATTCGGAAAAATTCTTCACATGGATATAGATGGTGCGATACATATTATGATAAATTACCACCACTATTACAACGTGGGAAACCTATTATTCAACTTAACAATAATAAGCAAATTATAAATATATTTAATAACATGAATATGGCAACTAATGAAACATCAGAAAGCCGATCAACAATTACAAACAGTTCAAACAAAGATAGATTAACCAAACGTGGATATTATTGGAAATTTGCATCTGATATATCATCAGATAATCTAAATTTTATTAATGAAGATATTAAAGAAAAATATTATGAAATGACCGCATAAAATTTTATGGGTAGTCAAGCATTATACTTGGCTACCCATTTTTTTTACTTTGATTCTTTATCAAGCATATTCCGAACGTCTTCTACAGAAAGTCCTTTTTCTCGAAGTAATCTGGCAAGATTTTTCATAGACTGTTCTTCTTTTGCGGCTGCTTCTTTCTTCTCTGCTGCAACAAGATCTTTAGAAAGATTCTTTTTCTGCACTCTCAAGCCTTTGATATCTTCTGTAAGCTTAGTAATTTGTTCTTCTATAGATGTAATTTGTGCCTTAATTTCTTCTGATGTAAGCTCTACTTTTCTTACTCTTGCCATTTTTTAACTACCTCTTTTCGATTTAATAAGGGTGAAATAAGGGTGAAGTTTTTAAGAAGTGCTTGTTTTATAAGGCTCTAAGTCGGTTGTTCATGGTACCGGAAACCACGGAGACAAAATCATTCCACCGTAACGCTCCACATTCAGTTTGATATAAGCATTCTCCACCTCTATCTCAGGATTCTCCTTGATCTTAAGGGAAGGGGAATCACTGTGGCTTGCCATAATATGAAACTTCCACACAGGCTTCTGTGGAATGGAAAAAGCTATGATTGCAGAATGATTTCTGGTCACATAATAATTTCCGCCTTTTTTAAGCTTCCAGTGATCCTCCTCTTTCAATTCTTCAAAGCCTTCTTTGTCAAGCCTTTTGGTCATCTCCGTCACTGCCTGAAATGCAGTGGGGCTTTTCTCTATGAATTTCAGTAACTTCTTTGCTGTTTTTCTGTACATAGTTTGATTCTCCATTTGAATGATTATGAAATGATACCTGATTTATACTATTTTTTATTATAATCAGTCTGTCCTGGTAATAAAAACAGCAGTCATTATTTCCATAAGAAATATGTGCTGCTGCTTTTATATCAGTCTTTAATGATCAGAGCCATAAAAACCAGATCTGTATTTCCTGTATTTGCAAGTGCATGTCCATGATTGTCCGGTGTGAATCTGTCTCTTATACACATCTCCGAGCCCACGAGACGGAGCTACATCTCG
>ENA-OYZQ01000037-OYZQ01000037.1-human-gut-metagenome-genome-assembly--contig:-NODE-37-length-49167-cov-20.269588_pt1 | contig 49167 bp, 48 predicted proteins | sample MGYA00244076_ERZ653476 | MGnify/ENA primary metagenome ERZ653476 (study PRJEB26926, sample SAMN06164996) | human gut metagenome | biome: ENVO:00009003; feature: ENVO:2100002; material: ENVO:00002003... | reverse complement strand
CTGTGAAAAGGGAAAAAATAAAAAGGGGTGCGTCACAGACTTATGACACACCCTCCTTTTTATAATAATTGAGTCTTGTTCTTTTTGATGAAATAAGGCTCTATTTGATTTCTACTTCATGCAAATCCACAAATTCGCCGTTCTTCTTCTTTCTTTCCACGAGCATATTGAAGAGCTTGCGCTTGCGGTTGTCTGCAATAAAGCGGCGGAAGAAGACATTCGGAATAGCTACACCCAGAGCGATGCAGATGATAGCAAGCGATGCCTTGATGGCATTGTTCATACCTACCGTAACCTCACCTACCACACCGTGCATATCAATGAAAGCAAAGAGTGCACGATACATCAATACACCCGGTACCATAGGGATTACACTTGGAATCGTGATACACTGGTGAGGAGTGTGGAACCAGTGACGGGCCTTGATGACAATGATACTGATGAGGGCTGAACCTGCCAAGGAACCGATGCTCAAACCCATATCCAGACCGATATTGCCATTGCTTGGACCGAGGTTCACAAAGTTACGGAAACATACGGCGATGATACCTCCTACGGCTACTGCTGGCAACAGTCTTCTCGGAATACTGAAAATGGTAGAGAAACCCATAGCTGATACGGCTGCTGCGATGGCAAATTCCCAATATTCGTGGTGAGGAGTCATGGTGAGATCCGTCACAAAGTTGTCGATGTGACATACCTGGATGGCAAATGCGATACCGAATGCCATAGACAGAACCATCAGCAACGTGTTGAGTGCTCTTACCATACCCACTTCGATATATCCGTCGAGCATATCACTCACAAAGTTGATCAGCGGTACACCCGGTACGATAAAGAGGGCACATGCCATCAGTGGATGCCAAGGAGTAGCAGAATGCATGAAATCTGGCAGGCTGTTGGCAATGCTTGGATTGAGCGAAAGGAAAGAGGTGAGCCATGCGATAAGAGTAGCAACAAATGCTGAGATACCGATAGCCACATAGTTATTGCAACCTTTGGAAGGCAAGAACATACGAAGGCGGAAACCGAGGATGGCTGCCAATGAACAATAGAAGAATGCTGGCCAGTCACAACCGAACTGAATGCAGAATCCACCGCAGGCAAATCCACCGCCGATGGCTACCTGCCAAGGGGTGAAACTGCGTGGAGTTGCCTTTACCTCGTTGAGTGCTGCCTCATATTGGTCGAGCGAATAGTCTTCCTTGATGGCACGCCAGGTCAACTTACTGATCATTGAAATGGATGTCAGGTTGATGCCGTGCTTCTCGCAGCGCTGGAACTTAGAGAACGAGTGCTGCTCGTCACTATAGTTCACCATCAGGACGTTCCAGTTGATGTAGAGATGCAGGTATTTCTCGTCGAGTCCTAAGAAAGCAGCAGCTCGTTTCATTGTTCGCATGATGCGTGAGGTGTCGGCTGCGCTCTCCATGAGGATGCTTCCTGTACGGAGCAGAAGGTCGAGTTTTCTACGAAGTTCGGCCTCGGAAATCTCCATACACTTGCAGTTGTCTTTCTCGTTACCACACTTGCATGTCTTGTTTTCTTCTGAATTGGCTAAGATTGCCCCTAATTCATTCTCCTTTTCCATGAATGTCTTTTTTTATCCTTAATAATCTTTTTATAAAGTGGGTCCGTTTTTATCCGAACACGAAAATAATAATCTGTATAGTTACAATGCGCAGGAACATGGCAAATGGATATACATTCGCATAGCCTACGGTTGGTGAATCGGCTGAGGTCTGTTCTCTTACGTATGCCAAAGCCGATGGGTTCGTGTTGGCGCCAGCCAATACGCCAAGCAGGGTGAAGTAATTGATGTGGAACAGGTAACGGCCGATGATACCGCCCAACAGGATTGGAATCATGGTGATGCCGATGCCATAGAGAATCCAGATCATACCCTTCTCGGTAGCCACCGTCTCAATGAACTGCTCTCCTGTACCGAGTCCAACACATGCCAGGAAAATACAGATACCTATCTCTCGCAACATGAGGTTGGCGGATATCGTATTGTAAGTCACGAGGTTGTACTTCGGACCGAAATAACCTATCAGGATGGCTACTACCAATGGTCCACCGGTCAGTCCAAGACGCAGGTTCTCGTTGATGCCTGGGATGAAGAAAGGAATATTGGCAACGATACAACCGAGCATGATACCCAAGAAAATAGGAATCAGGTTAGGGTAGTTGAGTCGTTTCATCTGGTTACCCAATACTTTCTCTGTATGACTGATGGCGAGTTCTGTACCTACTACGGTAACACGGTCGCCCAATTGAAGTTTCAAATTTGGTGTGGCTATCAGATCGACGCCTGCACGGTTTACACGAGTGATGTTGGTACCTAAGTTAGAGCGAATCTGCATCTGTGAGATGGTCTTTCCGTTGATGCCTGGCTTGGTAATACGAATACGGCGGGTAATCAACTCATTACCAAACTCCTCCCATGCCATATCTATTTTTTCACCGCAGAGTGCGATGAGAGGCTCCTGTACAATAGGATGAGCCACTACATAGATGATGTCGCCCTCGTTGAGTACAGTCTGTCCGTTGACCATTTCCTTGTTGCTGTTGTTGTCAGGACGGTGTATCTGCGAAATCATGAAGTCACGGTCCAAGATATGGCGTACCTCTTTCACGGTTTTACCAAAAATCATTTTATTGGTAATCTTCACAGAGAATGTGTTGAGGGTCATAGCTTCCAAATGTCCGAATCCGCGCTTAGCCTGTGCTTCTTCTTCATTCTTGTCGATGCGGAGCGCAAATCGCAAGATGATGAAAGAGAGGATGACACCCAGTACACCCATCGGATAGGCGATGGCATAGCCGGCAGCGATGGATGGAGCATCGATATGGCGCAAATCGCTGAATGCCTGTTGTGCCGCACCGAGACCTGGCGTATTGGTTACTGCTCCAGAGAGGATACCTGCCATCGAAGTGATAGAGGTGTTGGAGATAGAGTAGATGCCGAGCGTGGTAATGATGCTCAGGGCAATGACGATGATGCTGAGCAAGTTGAGACTCTTGCCACCGTTCTTGAAGGAAGAGAAGAAACTTGGTCCCACTTCCAGACCGATGGAATAAACGAAGAGTATCAGACCGAACTCTTTGAGGAAGTGGAGCAGGTGCTCATCCAGATTGAGCGAGAAATGCCCAAAGATAAGACCGATGAATAGAATCCACGCCAAGCCAAGGGAAACACCTTTCACCTTAATCTTGCCGAGACTCAAGCCCAGTGTGATGACCAATGCAAGTATCATGACAGAATGGGCTACACCGCCTCCCCAAAGGTCAGGGAAGCCGTAAAATAGATTTCTTAAGATATCCATAACTACTTGTAAAATTGAAAATTCGAGTGCAAAGGTACTAATTTTTATTTATTTATAGTTAGGTATCGCACTTTTTTTGTAATTTTGCACGCAATTAATTCATAAATGAGAAGAAATGACTGAAAATATCATAGACAAGCGTATTGCGGTGCTGCTTTCGGGCGGAGTAGATAGCTCAGTGGTAGTATGGGAACTTGCCCGATTGGGTTTGCATCCCGACTGTTTCTATATCAAGATCGGTCCGGAAGAAAAGGAAGAGTGGGACTGCTCTTCTGAGGAGGACCTGGAAATGGCTACTGCCGTGGCTCGCAGATATGGTTGTAAACTCGAAGTGGTGGATTGTCATCAGGAATACTGGAATGAGGTTACCCGATATACAATGGAGAAGGTGAAGGCTGGATATACGCCTAACCCGGATGTGATGTGCAACAGACTCATCAAGTTCGGTGCGTTTGATCGGAAGATGGGACACAATTATGACCTCATCGCTACGGGACATTATGCCCAGACCGAAATAGATGAGAATGGGGATAAGTGGCTCGTTACCAGTCCTGACCCGGTGAAAGACCAGACCGACTTTCTGGCCCAGATAGAGAGTTGGCAACTCAAGAAGGCTATCTTCCCAATCGGTCATCATATCAAGAATGAGGTGCGTGAAATCGCAGAAAGAGAACATCTCATCAATGCCAAGCGTAAGGACAGTCAAGGCATCTGCTTCCTCGGACAAATCAACTATAATGACTACATTCGCCGCTATTTAGGTGACCTGCCGGGAGATGTCATCGAACTGGAAACGGGTAAGCGTATCGGTGAGCACAAGGGACTGTGGTATCATACCATTGGACAGCGTAAGGGACTGGGCTTCGGCGGCGGTCCTTGGTTTGTCATCAAGAAAGACGTAGAGAAGAATATCCTCTATGTGAGCCATGGCTATGACCCTCAGACGGCCTATAAACAGGAGTTCCCGCTGCACGATTTCCATTTCCTGACTCGCGAAGTGCCGATGTCACGGGTCACATTCAAGATCCGTCATACCCCGGAATATCATCCTGCTACCATCGAAAAACTGGAGGATGGCAGATGGATGATCCACTCGGATGAGGCTATTCATGGAGTGGCTCCAGGACAGTTCTGTGTGGTTTATGATGAGAATCACCATCGCTGTTATGGTTCGGGAGAAATCACGGTTTAGGACGATAAAACAAAAAATGTACGGGAAAAATTTGGTTTTCTCCTAAAAATAAGGTAATTTTGCAAACTAAAGAGAGAAAAATATATATGGAGAATATAAATAAGATAAGAAATTTCTGCATTATTGCACATATTGACCATGGTAAAAGTACCTTGGCAGACCGTTTGTTGGAGAAGACCCAGACGATTAAGATCACAGAGGGTCAGATGCTCGACGATATGGATTTGGAAAGAGAGCGCGGTATCACGATTAAGAGCCACGCCATCCAGATGGAGTATCGGGCAAAAGATGGACAATCATACATCCTCAACCTCATTGATACTCCGGGACACGTCGATTTCTCCTACGAGGTTTCTCGTTCCATCGCTGCTTGCGAGGGAGCGCTCTTGGTCGTAGATGCCACACAGGGTGTGCAGGCACAGACCATTTCCAATCTATATATGGCTATAGATCATGACCTGGAAATTATTCCGGTCATCAACAAGATAGATATGCCTTCGGCTATGCCGGAGGAGGTAGAAGATGAAATCATTGATCTCATTGGTTGCGAGCGTGAAGACATTCTTCGTGCGTCGGGTAAAACGGGCGAGGGTGTAGAAGATGTTCTTGAGGCTGTTGTCAATCGTGTTCCTCATCCAGAGGGTGATGACAAGGCACCGCTTCAGGCTTTGATCTTCGACTCCGTGTTCAATTCCTTCCGTGGTATCATCGCCTACTTCAAGATCGAGAATGGCGTCATCCGCAAGGGTGATAAGGTGAAGTTCTTCAATACGGGCATGGAATATGATGCTGATGAGATTGGAGTACTCAAGATGGACATGATTCCTCGCAAGGAATTGGGTACCGGTGAGGTGGGTTACATCATCTCTGGTATCAAGAATGCGACCGAGGTTAAGGTGGGTGATACCATTACCCATATCGCACGTCCATGCGAAAAGGCTATTGCTGGTTTCCAGGAAGTGAAGCCGATGGTCTTTGCGGGTGTTTATCCGATAGACCCAAGCGATTATGAGAACCTTCGTGCTTCGCTGGAGAAATTGCAGCTCAATGATGCTTCCCTTACCTTCTCGCCAGAGAGTTCGGTGGCATTAGGCTTCGGTTTCCGATGCGGATTCCTCGGTCTGCTCCACATGGAAATCGTGCAGGAACGATTAGACCGCGAGTTTAATATGGATGTCATCACCACGGTGCCTAACGTTTCCTATATGGTATATGACAAACAGGGCGGTGAGAAAGAGGTTCACAATCCTTCGGGATTGCCTGATCCTACGATGATAGACCATATTGAGGAACCCTATATCCGTGCCACTATCATCACGGCATGCGACTATATCGGTCCTATCATGAAATTATGTCTGGATAAGCGAGGCGAACTCATCAATCAGGAATATGTGAGTGGCAACCGTGTGGAACTGCACTTCATGCTGCCTCTCGGTGAGATTGTCATCGACTTCTATGATAAACTGAAGAGTATCTCGAAGGGTTACGCTTCCTTCGACTACCATATCGACTGCTTCCGCCACTCTGATCTTGTGAAGCTCGACATCCTGCTCAATGGTGAACCAGTGGATGCCCTGAGTACGCTGACCCACCGTGACAATGCAGTGGCTTTCGGTCGCAGAATGTGCGAGAAACTGAAAGACCTGATTCCACGCCAGCAATTTGATATTGCCATTCAGGCAGCTATCGGAGCGAAGATTGTGGCGCGTGAAACCATCAAGCAGGTACGTAAAGACGTTACAGCCAAGTGTTATGGTGGTGATGTGAGCCGTAAGCGCAAATTGTTGGAGAAGCAGAAGAAGGGTAAAAAGCGTATGAAACAGATTGGTAATGTAGAGGTGCCTCAGAAGGCTTTCCTCGCAGTACTTAAGTTAGACTAACCATACAATATTATAAATTTCCCTCATCTGTAGAGCACATATGGGGGACCAAAATAAGGAGGATTGTAGAAATGCAAGAATTTAAGAACATGCCCCTGACGCGAGATATCGCAAGAGAGCTTGCCCGTAAGTACAGTACCATGACTTACGATGAATTAGATGTGCTGGAGAGTCTGCTCGTTCCTATCAAATATGGTAAGGGAGAAAAGATTCTTCAAGAGGGTGAGGTGTGTCGAAACATTTCATATATAGAGAAAGGATTAGTACGCCAGTTTTATTTTAAGAATGGTAAGGAGGTGACCGAGCACTTGGGTGTAGATCACTCCATATTCATGTGTATCGAGAGCTTGTTTAAGGAGGAACCTACCCGTTTGCAGGTGGAGGCACTGGAACCTACATTGGTCTATGCTTTGCCGAAGGCGAAACTGGAGGCTGCTGCCATGCGCAATGTCAATATCCAGATGCTTTATCGTAAAATTCTGGAGGAGAGCTTGATTCAGTCACAGATTCATGCCGATTTGGTTCGCTTCGAGTCTGCGCCTAATCGCTACAAGCGACTTTGCGATCTGAGTCCGCAGGTGGTGCTCCGTGCTCCGCTTACCTACATCGCTAATTATCTTCAGATGACACCGGAAACGTTGTCACGTATCCGTTCTGGTGTCCTTTTATAAGATATGTCATATGAATATAAAGAAATGAAAAAGAGGGTGTGTCAATAAGTACATGACACACCCTCTTTTTTGATGTTTATTTCTTGATGTTTTATTCTGCAGTATAGAGGAAGCGCTTGATACTCTTCTTAGGAGTCTTCTCAAACTCTTCATCGTGGATGCGAATCTCGCTGATTTTGCTGTAGGCAGGAATCATGGCGTTGAGCTCCTGACGGTTCTGTTCCATAATCTCCTCCAACTCGTTTCTACCCAAGTTCAAAGACTGCGCTTCGTCGAAATCTGGATGAACCAGACCGATGAGCTTATTACCCTTCTGAACCACTACGCTTTCGCTGACGAGTGCCAGGGAGTTGAGCTTATCTTCGATTTCCTCAGGATAGATGTTCTGGCCAGATGCACCTAAGAGCATGTTCTTGCTGCGGCCTTTGATGAATACATTGCCATCTCCGTCCATCGTGCCGAGGTCGCCTGTATGATACCAGCCTTCCTTGTCGAGGGTAGTAGCAGTAGCTTCCTCGTTCTTGTAATAGCCGAGCATCACGTTAGGACCCTTTGCCAAAATCTCGCCAGGTACATTCTCTGGGTCTGGACTGTCTATCTTCACCATCATGTTTTTGGCAGCCTTACCACATGAACCTGGTACGAAGTGCTTGTAGTCCTCATAACAGATGATAGGAGCACACTCTGTGGCACCATAACCTACGGTATATCTGAAGCCGATGCTATGCAGGAAATTCTCCACTTCCTTGTTGAAAGCTGCACCGCCGATGATAATCTCATAGAAGTTGCCTCCAAATGCCTGAGTCACCTGGTCGCATATCTTTTCGCGTACCTTCTTGTTGATGACAGGCATGTGAAGAAGCATGCGCATGCGGTTGTTCTGTATCTTAGGGAAAACCTTCTTGCGGATGATCTTCTCGATAATCAGAGGCACAGCGATGATAACGGCTGGCTTGATGCGGCTGAATGCCTCGGCGATAATAGCCGGACTTGGGATGCGGGTGAGGAAGAAGACATGGCAACCGGTGATAAACTCAAACAGGAACTCAAATGACATACCATACATGTGAGCCATTGGCAGGATGCTGATGATAGAATCGCCAGCCTTGACCTCCTTCGGCAATACGTGCTGGGCGAAGTCGATGTTGCTCCATAGCGCACGGTAAGGTACCATCACACCCTTGGAGAAACCGGTGGTTCCGCTGGTATAATTGATGAGCGCCATCTCCTCTGGATTCTCATCTATATAATAATGTACGTGTTCCTTACGGAAATACTTAGGGAATTTGATACCGAACATCTCGTTGAGGTGCTCACGGGCATAGGTCAACTTGTCTGTGCGGGATACCACCAGTGAATAGTCTGGAATGTAGATGATACCCTCCAAACCAGGCATCTTGGTAGCATCTACCTGAGTAGCCACTACATCACCCACAAAGAGCAACTTGGCATCGCTGTGGTTCACGATGTTGTGAATCTGGTCTGGCATGAACTCATGCAGGATAGGTACTGCAGTAGCACCATAGGTGAGGGTAGCAAGGAATGCTACAGCCCAGTTGGCACTATTGCGACCGCAGAGGGCAATCTTGTCACCCTTTACCACACCTGAGTTTTCAAACATGATGTGTAATTTCTCGATTTTGCGAGCTACATCGTGATACTGCAAGGTTGCTCCCTTGTAGTCTGTTAGTGCATCCATATCCCAATGGTCTATGATGCTTTTCTGGATAAGTGCGTTAAAGCTAGGTATTTCCATACTCTTCTTGCTTTTACTATTATCTATTTCAGCATGCTCCGTGGCTCCTTTCGCAAAAGGATTAGATAGCATCCTGGTATAGATATCGTTTAATTGATTTCTTTGCTGTTTTCTCGAATTCATGGTCGTGCAACTGAATGCGCGACAACTTGGCAAATGTTGGTATTTGTTCGTTCAGTTCCTTGCGGTTCTGTTCCATAATGTTCTCTAAATCTTCCTGGGTGAATCCCAACGTGTTGGCTTCGTCCATGTCTGGATGTACAAGACCTACAAGTTTGTCCCCCTTCTGGAGCACGATGCTTTCGTTCACCATTGCCATCGAGTTGAGTTTGTCCTCTATCTCTTCTGGATAAATGTTCTGTCCGTTAGGACCTAAAAGCATGTTCTTGCTGCGGCCCTTAACGTAGAAATGTCCGTCCTCGCTCATCGTGGCAAGGTCGCCGGTATGAAACCATTCGTCCTGGTCGATTACTGCATCTGTTGCCTCCTGGTTCTTGTAGTATCCCTGCATCACACAGATTCCCTTGCATACCAGTTCGCCCGGTACATTTTGCGGATCTTTGCTGAGCACCTTTACATCCAGGTGGTTCACGCTCACACCACAACTGCCCGGCACGTATTCTTCTGCATTGGCAAAGGTGATGAATGGAGCGGTCTCGGTGGTTCCGTAAGCCATGGCGATAGGGAAGCCGATGTTGGTGAGGAAACTCTCAATTTCCTTGTTGAGCGGTGCTCCGCCCACGACCACCTGACAAGCTTTGCCGCCAAACTCAGACAATACAAAATCGCGGATTTTCTCCTTGATGCGCTTGTTGATTACTGGCATATTCATCAGCAATCTCACACGGTTGGTCTGTATCAATGGGAATATGTGCTTTCTGATAATCTTGTCAATCACCAATGGTACAGCGAAGATGATCTCCGGCTTCACTTCCTTGAAAGCCTCTGCGATGAGGGTAGGACTTGGTACACGGGTAAGGAAATAAATATGATGACCTTCTACCATGCTGAAGATAACGTCTGCCATCAGTCCGTACATGTGTGCCATTGGCAGTGATACCAGAAAGTTGCAGTTTTTGCTGAGTCTTGGTGCAATGGACTTCAACATATAGTCCAGGTTGCCCCAGAGTGCACGATAAGGAATCATCACACCCTTCGAAAAGCCAGTAGTACCGCTGGTATAGTTGATCATCGCCAATTCCTCTGGCTCATCTACATGGTATTTCACGTGCTCAGGACGGAAATACTTCGGATATTTATGACCAAAAATGGCATTGAGATTCTCGCGGGCATAGGTCAGTTTCTCTGAACGTGAAAGGACAAGCGAGAAATCGGGTAGGTAGATGACACCTTCAAGAGAAGGCATCTCATCTGTATTGATCTCCGTTGCTACAACATCGCCTACGAAAAGCAACTTACTCTCGCTGTGATTGACGATATTGTGAATTTGCTCTGGTTTAAATTCGTTTTGAATGGGTACGACTACTGCGCCGTAGGTAACAATCGCCAGGAAAGCTGCTGCCCACTGACTGCTGTTTCTACCGCAGACGGCTATTTTGTCGCCTTTCTTCACACCGCTGTTCTCAAACAGGATGTGGAGCTTCTCTATCTTTCTTGCAACATCATGATATTGTAATGTAGTGCCCTTGTAATCAGTCAGTGCGTCCAATTGCCAATTCTTGATGATGCTCTTCTCTATGTACGAGTTAAAACTAGGTATTGCATTCATTGCACAATTATCAAAATTTTGTGCAAAGATACCATAATTTCTGCACAGTACAAAAAAAAATGTGCACAAATTTCCAAAACGGATAAAAAAAGTGTAGTTTTATTCCATAATTGCCCTCATTTTAATAAATAATACAAGCAAATGAGAGTAATTATGGAATATCTGATGTTTTTTCTTACTCATATCTCATGCTCTTGGCTGGATGGATATGGGAAATCAAATAGCTTGGAGCTACCAGCATGAAGACGCAGATCAGGAGGGTAGCGGCATTGAGTGCTACGATGAACAGCCAGTTGAATTCCACTGGTACCGTACTGACATAGTAGGTCTGGGCATCCAACTTGATGAGTCCGGTATGTTTCTGGATGGCCAAAATAGACAATGCTATTAGGTTTCCGAAAACAAGGCCCTTGCTGATGATAAACACGGCAAACCAGAGGAAGGTATGGCGGATCGTTTTGTTGCGGGCGCCCAATGCCTTCATCACGCCTATCATGGAAGTGCGCTCTAAGATGATAATCAGCAATCCACTGATCATTGTGACACCTGCTACGGCTAACATCAGGCCTAAGATTACCCATACATTCAGGTCCATCAGGTCGAGCCACTGGAATATCTGTGGGTTCAGATCCTTGATGGTTCCGCTACTGTAGGTTTCTCCATAACGGTCCACCGTGCGGTTGACGTTCTTCACATAGTAGTCTTCTGTTGTCTGTAACTGGTTGAAGTCTTTGACGGTAATCTCGGCGCCACTTGCCTGGTCTTCTTCCCATCCGTTGAGCTTCACGGCAGTATAGAGGTCGGTATAGACCATGATTTCGTCGAACTTCTTCAGATTGGTCTGATAAATGCCTGAGATGGTAAACCGTCTGGTTCTCACGCCGTTATTGTCGATGAAATAGGCGAAGATGCGCTGTCCGGTCTTCAGTCCCAACTTATCTGCCATCAACTGGGAGACGAGAATTTGGTTGTGGCTTGCTTTGTCATCAAACTTAGGAATGCTTCCTTCCACCATGTTCTGGTGGATGAACGTAGAGTCGAATTCCGGTCCTACACCTTTGAATCCAACGCCTAAGAAGTCATTGTCAGTTTTCAGAATACCCTCTTTCATGGCAAATCGCTGTATGTGTTTCACGCCCGGTGCCTTCTTGAGGACTGTCATCATCGAGTCGTCCATCACCACAGGGTATTGGTTCATCTGCTGGAGGGTCATGAAGTCAGCCACCTGAATATGGCTGCCGAAACCGATCACCTTGTCGCGGATGGTATGTTTGAAGCCTAATACCACACATACAGAGACAATCATCACAGCCAACCCGATGGCAACACCAGCTGTGGCAATATGAATAGCAGGGCGAGAAACTTTACGTTTGTCGCCCTGTTCACTATATAATCTCTTTGCTATAAATAGAGGAAAATTCATCTATATTTTGTACTTTAATATTTTGTACTTTGAATTTTATGATTAGTAAAGCTATTGAATTCTTCACTCTTCATTCTTCACTTTCTTAAAGTCCTTCATCTTCTACTCTTCCTGGATAAGCCTCCAAAGCTTTTGCCAAGACGAGGAGAGCACGCTCCAAGTCGTGCTTCTTCAGCACATAAGCCATACGTACCTGGTTGCGACCTGCTCCCGGAGTGGTATAGAAACCAGAGGCTGGGGCCATCATCACGGTCTCGCCCTCGTATTCAAATTCCTCAAGACACCAGCGACAGAACTTGTCAGAATCATCGATAGGCAACTTGGCTACGGTATAGAAGGCTCCCATTGGGATAGGAGAATAGACACCAGGAATGCGGTTGAGTCCATCAATCAGGCACTTACGGCGCTCTACGTACTCATCATAGACATCGCGATAATACTCCTCTGGTGCATCAAGAGATGCTTCTGCCACAATCTGACCAATCAGTGGAGGAGAGAGACGGGCCTGACAGAATTTCATCACGGCCTTGCGAATCTCTGCATTCTTGGTAATCAAGGCACCAACACGGATACCACACTCGCTGTAACGCTTGGATACAGAGTCGATGAGAACGGTATTCTGTTCGATACCCTCCAAGTGCATGGCACTGATGTAAGGACTACCGGTATAGATGTATTCGCGGTAAACCTCATCAGAGAAGAGATAGAGATCATACTTCTTTACGAGGTCGCGAATCTGGTTCATCTCACGTCGGGTATAGAGGTAACCGGTTGGGTTGTTTGGGTTGCAGATCAGAATGGCACGGGTGCGCTCATTGATGAGTTCCTCAAACTTCTCCACCTTAGGCAAGGAGAAACCTTCCTCGATGGTGGTGGCGATGGTGCGAATCTTGGCACCCGCAGAGATGGCAAATGCCATATAGTTGGCGTAAGCTGGTTCTGGCACGATAATCTCGTCGCCAGGGTTCAGGCAGCTCATGAATGAGAAGAGCACAGCCTCAGAACCTCCCGATGTAATGATGATATCATCGGCAGTTACGTTGATATTGAATTTCTTGTAGTAATCCACTAACTTCTCTCTATAGCTCAGGTAACCTTGGCTTGGAGAATATTCCAGGATGGTACGGTCTATGTGCTTCAATGCATCCAGACCGCATTGAGGTGTAGGAAGGTCAGGCTGACCGATGTTGAGGTGATACACCTTAACCCCACGTTTTTTTGCTGCGGCAGCCAAAGGAGCCAACTTTCTGATTGGTGACTCTGGCATTTCGATACCGCGTACTGAAATTTCAGGCATCTTATTTCTTTCTTTTATGAACTTTTGATATGTGAAATTCGCCTTATCTTCCATCGGATGATGTTGGCATTTCTACATTTGGATGCAAAGGTAATCAATTTCGGCGAAAATGGAGAAAGATAGCTAAAGATTTTTAGTTTTTTCATAAAAAACGCTTATGAATCTTGCTTATTTGTTTTCTTTTTTATAACTTTGCATTGTTTTTTCCGTATTAACGGGATTTATAATGTTATATAAATAGTTAAGGTATATTATGAGATCAAGAACAGGTACTTGGTTTACTACCAAGGTAAAATATCAGAAGACTCAGGAAGATGGTACCGAGAAAGTGGTATCTGAAACTTATGTAGTGGATGCGTTGAGTTTTACAGAGGCTGAAAGCAGTATCATCGATGAGATGTCTGTCTATGTGAGCGGTGAATTTCACGTTTCCGGCATCACCAAGTCTGCCTTCGGAGAGATTTTCTTCAGCGATGTGGATGATGATGACAAATGGTATAGAGCCAAACTCCAGTTTATCACCATTGATGATAAGAGTGATAAGGAAAAGCGTACCAACGTGGTTTGCCTCGTACAGGCTAAGTCGCTTGCTCGTGCCTTGAGATACATCGATGAGGTGATGGGCAAGACGATGATTGATTACGATACAATCGGTATCAACGAGACTCCTATCATGGATGTCTTTGAACATCAGGCTGCTTCTGAGAAAAAAGAGGAGAAGAATGATGTTCCTGAATACGAACAGGAGAATAAGTAAATGGAATATGACGTAAAGGGAAATCTCCGGGAAGTTCTCGGACTCTTGCCTGAAGGCGTTCGCCTCGTTGCCATCAGCAAGTTTCATCCCAACGAATATATCGAGGCTGCTTATGAAGAGGGACAGCGTGTCTTTGGTGAAAGCCATGAACAGGAACTGGCCCGTAAGGTGGAGTCGCTGCCTAAGGATATTGAGTGGCATTTCATCGGTCATCTTCAAACCAATAAGGTGAAGTACATTGCTCCTTACATCGCTATGATTGAGGCTGTGGATAGCCTGAAACTGCTGAAGGAAATCAACAAGCAGGCTGCCAAGCACGATCGGGTGATAAAGGTGTTGCTTGAACTGCATATCGCTGCGGAAGAAACCAAGTATGGCTTAACGCTCGATGCCTGCTGCCAACTCTTGGAGGAAGGTGAGTGGAAAGAGATGAAGAACGTGCAGATTTGCGGTCTGATGATGATGGCATCTCATGTCGATGACCAGCATCAGATTGCCAGCGAGTTTGATACGGCTGCTCGTTTCTTTGATGAGGTGAAGGCTAAGTACTTCGCTGACTGTCCTGCTTTCTGCGAGCGAAGCTGGGGAATGAGCCACGACTACCAGTTGGCTGTCCAGCATGGCTCTACGATGGTTCGCGTCGGAACTACAATCTTTGGCCCGAGAGTATATTAGGCTTATATCATGGGTTTCCCCTAAAGCTGGAATGCTACGGCATTAGCCAATGGCCGTAAGGCCAAATCCGTGAAAATCCGTGAGTAATCCGTGGAGCAAGAATGTTCCGATAACTCTGCGTTATCCGATGAAAAAAACTGATGAAAAGAATATGAAGAAACGAAAAAGAGGGTGTGTTATAGATTATGACACACCCTCTTTTTTGTATTAGTTGAATATGTATCTTACAGAGAACTGGATAGAATAGGTAGAACTGAAACTTGTCAAATTGGTATAAGTCTTGTCCAAGATGTTCTTTCCATTCTTCTGGAAGTTGAATGCTTTTGTCTTTGAGTCGTACTTCAACAACTGCATGTTGTTTACGCTCTTGTAGAGACCCCAACTGTTGTGGAGCAGGTTAGCCAGGTTTTTGATATCAACACCAAACTGCAGGGTGTTCTTCTGACCGGCTACCTTGAGGTAGAAGTTCTGGTTGAACTTGAAATCCAACTGATGGTGCCATGGCATGATAGCGCCACCACGCTCTGTATATCTGCCCTTGCGATTCTTCAGATAAGAATCCTGGTTGATGTAAGCCCAGAAATCATCACGCTGGTCATCTGCACTGTAGGTCACGTTATCATTTTTATCCTTTACATCTGCAAAGTTCCAGTCGTCGAGTTCACGACGTGAAGCAGGAACGTACAACAGACCGTTTGAACCATAGTCGTTTACTACGTTTGAAGATAAGATGTAAGAGTAGCGTGCACAGCTATAACCACCGGCATAACCCAAGTTCATACCCTCGTAGATCAGACCCACCTCTGTACCGAAGTGCTTAGCGTAGTCTTTCTTGTAAGAAGCAGAAACGATCACACGATGAGGAGCTACGTATGTACCCAAACCAGTTTCCTTATCATTATTGCCGTTGATAGAATAACGGTTGTTGTAGTATGCAGAAGAAACCTGGTCGCCTATACCGTCACCGTAAGAGCGGGCTCTTGAGTGGGTATAGGATGCAGAAATATTAAGACCGAAGTCAAATCTCTTGGCAAGCGATGTGGTGATAGAGTAGTAATATGCCTTATGACCTGCATTGGTAATCATGTAAGGATTGTTACCATTTCCGCTGGCTGTGTAGTAGCGGCGGGTATCACCAGGAGCCAAAGTGATGGTTGATTCTCCATCCCAAGAGTAGTTCAGGTTGGTTACAATTGCTGGGTTGAATTCACGGCTGTAGATACCTTCTACAGAGAAATCAATACCGCCAGGCAACTTCGCGTCGATAGCCAAAGAACTCTTCCATGTTGCATTCATCTTCAAATCCTTGTCGATGATGGTAGGAGTAGAAGGAGCTGGTGCATTCTCGCGACTTGCAGAGAGGGTGAGGTCCTTCAACTGGTCTGCACGGTTTACATGGAAATTAGGCTGACCGTATGCTGCTTCGTTGGCCTTATTATAATAATAGGTGTATTGACCACAACCGGCATTACCCACTGCAGATACGAGCCATACAAATGGCAGACGACCTACGAAGTAACCTGTACCACCACGGAGCACGAGCTTCTGGTCGCCAAGAATATCCCAATTGAAACCTACACGAGGTGAAACGGTTATATTTGCGTCTGGCAACTGGTCTGTATTGTAGCTATAATACTTGCCGTCGTTGGCTCTGTACTTCAATGCACCGAAAGCTGCATTGTAGTTGTTCTTCAACTCAGGATAGATAGGCAACTCAAATCGCAAACCTGCGGTGAGGCGGAAACGGTCAGAGAAATTGATCTGGTCCTGAACGTAAGCAGAGAACTGGTTGTATTTCATCTTAGCCAAGAACTGGTCGCTGCCATCCATAGGGAAGGTAACGCCGTATGCTGCTGGTTTTCCACCTGCCATGAAATCTTCTGGAGAAGAATATACGTAGTAACCAGCTGAAGCGGCACCGAATCCATTGGTAGCCTCGTTGGTCTCATACTGCACACCAGCGATGAAATTCTGGATACCTACTGCCCATGTAGCTTCATCAGTAGCCACGAATGTCTTGACCTGACGGAGGTTACCCTCTGTGAATGGGTCTGGACCTAAGCCCATGTAAAATGCGCCGTCCTTCAGAATATCCACTGTTGGGAACATTCCTCCAAGATAGGTACGAGGCTCATCCTGGTAAGAGTATGTCAAGCGAAGGGTGTTGTTCCATCCACCCCACTTAGAGTTCCATTCACCTGCTACAGAGGTAAAGTTCTTTTCCTGATAGTAACGGGCACTCTCGAAATAAAGACCTGAGTTGGCTGTACGGCCAGACTGTGACTTTCCGCCTGAGATGGCGATGCCATCAGATGTTCCACCAGGATAAATCTCTGTATCCTTGAATGGAGTGGTAGAACTGGAAGGACTGTTGGAATCCTTGTCATGGCTTCTGGAGAAGCGGAGGCTCACCTTGTTAAACTTGTTGATATTCCAGTCTAAACGAGCCAGGAACTTGTAAGAAGGTGTGTCGAGGGAATAACCCTGGTAGCGACCTGGGTTGTAACCATACTTGCTCTGGAGGAACTGGAGCATATTCTCCATGTCGCTCTGCAAAGGACGGTGTACGGTACCTGAGTTTGGCTTCCAAGCGTCGGTAGCACTCATTCGGGCAGTACCTGAAGGACCGGCTGAGATGTTTGCCTGATATTCACCATTCGCAAAGAAGAAGAGTTTGTCCTTAATGATAGGACCTCCCAAACTGACTCCCCATGTGGTAGAGTGAGACTGGAGACGGTTCAACTGGTAGTCGGAAACCTTGTCGCCACGGAGATGAGAGTTGGTGGTGTACATATAGGCAGTACCCTTAAACTGATTGGTACCACTCTTGGTAACTGCACTGATGGCACCTCCTGTAAATCCGCTCAGACGTACATCGTATGGAGAGGAAGATACGGATACCTGATCCAATGCATCCAGAGAGATTGGTGAACCGTTACCAGGAAGGTTGCCGCCGATACCGAAAGCATTGTTGAATGCAGCACCATCGACAGTCACGTAACTCTGGCGGTAATTACCACCACCCACAGCGAAACCGCTGCCTATCTGGGCACCCTGTGGAGTCAACTTCAAGATGTCGTTCATGCTACGGCTCACGGTAGGAATGCTCTCAATCTGTCTGGCGTTGATACTGGTTGTAGCACCAGCGCGGTCTGTACGCATGTTGTTGTTGCGGGAAGCAGATACAACAACTTCTTCGAGCAACTCGGCATTCTCTTTGAGCGTTTCGTCCAATACAGTGTTTTGTCCCAAAGGCAAGTTTACACCCTTCAAAACCTTAGAAGAGTAACCGATGTAGGAAACTTCCACTTTGTAAGGACCACCTGGTTGCAAACCCTGGATAGAGTAACGGCCATTGGCATTGGTGGTTGCTCCATAAACAGTACCGGAAGGCTCGTGGGTTACTTTGATGGTAGCACCAATGACGTCCTCATTGTTGGCAGTAATCTTACCACTCAGACTTGATGTGGTAATCTGAGCCATTGCCTGTGATACAAAGAAAATCAGCAAGGCAAAGAGTAAATGCAATTTTTTTTGCATACCTTATAAATAATTAGTTAATAATGTTTTGGGGCTAAAATTTCTGTCGATTTTAACCTCCATTTTCAAATATGCTGCAAATTTATATAATTTTTTCCGTATTCTTGTTAAGAAAATGTGAAAAAAATGCCTCAATTCCTAAAATACACACTTTTGTCACCATTTTGCGACATTTTTATGGTTCTTGTCTCTTTCGCCTTTTTTCTTTTACGATCCCTTTTTCCTGCATATTTAGCATAATTATGCAACAAATTCATATAAAAAATCAAAAATTGCTGGCAAAATGATAAATAATTCAAGAAAAATGCTACGATATGAAAAATATTTCGTATTTTTGCAAATAGTTTAGTTCAAATAGTGAATAAATTGCATAGTTTAATTTAAATAGTGAATAAGATGATACTGGACATTGACATGCTGAGAAGCTTCTATGCTTCGTATTCTGAAAGTGTAGCTCAGGCTAAAGCTACGGTAAAACGACCTCTTACTTATGCCGAGAAGGTGCTTTTTGCTCACCTTTTCGACCCCACACAATTGCGCCCTTATAAAAGAGGTGTGGAATATGTTGATTTCCGACCTAATCGTGTGGCAATGCAGGATGCAACGGCTCAGATGGCTCTTCTTCAGTTCATGAATGCGGGTAAGGACAAAGTGGCCGTACCTGCCTCTGTTCATTGTGATCACTTGATTCGTGCGGATGTGGGTGTTGCACAAGACCTTCCTGAGGCTTGCAAGACCAATAAGGAGGTTTATGACTTCTTGAAATCTGTTTCTCAGAAATACCATATCGGTTTTTGGGGTCCGGGTGCTGGTATCATCCATCAGGTGGTACTCGAAAACTATGCCTTCCCTGGTGGTATGATGGTGGGTACTGATTCGCACACGCCTAATGCCGGTGGACTCGGAATGGTGGCTGTTGGCGTTGGTGGTGCTGATGCGGTAGATGTTCTTACCGGTCAGCCTTGGGAACTCAAGATGCCTCGTCTCATCGGTGTTCATCTTACTGGTAAACTTTCGGGTTGGGCTACTCCTAAGGATGTAATCCTCGAAATTCTCGGTATTCTTACCGTAAAGGGTGGTACCAATGCCATTCTCGAATACTTCGGTGATGGTCTTGACAGTATTTCTACGACAGGTAAGGCTACGATCTGTAATATGGGTGCAGAACTGGGTGCTACCTGTTCTATCTTCCCTTTCGATGGAAATGCGGATGAGTATCTCCGTAAGACAGGTAGAGAGGAGATTGCTTCTCTTGCCCAGCAGAATGCAGCTGAACTCCGTGCTGATGATGAGGTGCTTGCCAATCCGTCTGCTTTCTATGATCAGATTGTGGAAATCGACCTCTCTAAGGTGGAACCTCATCTCAATGGTCCGTTTACGCCAGATGCGGCTACTCCTATCTCTCACATGAAGGCGAAAGGTCCTGCCAATGACTATCCGATGGTGGTTGAAGTGGGATTGGTGGGCAGTTGTACCAACTCTTCTTACCAGGATCTCGCCCGTGCTGCCAGTGTGGCTCGTCAGGCTTACGAGAAGGGTATTCAGGTGAAAGGTCAGTTGATTATCAACCCTGGTTCTGAACAGATTCGCTATACCGCTGAGCGTGACGGTATCCTCGATGATTTCAAGAAGATCGGTGCACTGATCATGACCAATGCCTGTGGTCCATGTATCGGACAGTGGAAACGCCATACGGATGACAATACGCGCAAGAATGCCATCGTTACTTCTTTCAATAGAAACTTCCGCCGTCGTGCTGATGGCAACCCGAATACATACGCCTTTATCGGTAGCCCTGAATTGACGGTGGCACTTACCATCGCTGGTCGTCTCGACTTTAATCCTGCTACGGATACCTTATTAGATAAGGATGGCAACAGCGTGATGCTTGATGCTCCTACCGGTTTTACTTTCCCTCCTAAGGGATTTGCAGTAGAAGATAAGGGCTTTATCGCACCGAGCGAAGAAAATGCCAACGTTGAGGTGGTGATTGCTCCGGATAGCAACCGACTTCAGAAACTCGCTCCGTTTGCTGCCTGGGATGGGAAGGAACTGATTGACATGCCGCTGCTGATCAAGACAGAGGGTAAGTGTACAACAGACCATATCTCTATGGCAGGTCCTTGGTTGAAGTTCCGTGGTCATCTGCAGAATATCTCCGACAACCTCCTGATGGGTGCCGTGAATGCTTTCAGTGGTGAGAGCAACAAGGTGAAAAACCAGTTGGATGGCAAATACGTGGAGGTTTCTACTGCTGCCAAGGCTTATAAAGCGCAGAATATCAGCAGCATCGTAGTGGCAGAAGACAACTATGGTGAGGGTTCTTCTCGTGAACATGCAGCGATGGAACCTCGATTCCTCAATGTGAAGGTGATTCTCGCCAAGAGTTTCGCCCGTATCCACGAGACCAATCTGAAAAAGCAGGGTATGCTTGCGCTTACTTTCTGCAACAAGGATGATTATAATAAGGTACAGGAAGACGACCGTATTTCTTTGACTGGTCTCAAGGAGTTTGCACCAGGCAGTCACCTTACCGTCACCCTTAAGCACAAGGATGGCTCTGAGGATAGCTTCGAGGTAGAACATACCTATAATGATACGCAAATCGCATGGTTTAAGGCTGGTAGTGCCTTGAATTTTGCAGCGCAGAAATAACATTCTAATTTGAATAATTATGAACAAGGAATATTTGATATATAAATTAAGTGATGAGGTTAAAAACTCATGCAAGATTGATAAGGAGGCATTCACCAAATTTAATGTGAAGCGTGGTCTTCGCAATGAGGATGGTTCGGGTGTGCTCGTCGGTTTGACTAATATCGGTAATGTGGTTGGTTATGAGCGTGATGAGCAAGGTAAATTGAAACCTACCGAGGGTAAACTCTACTATCGTGGCTATGAATTGGACGACCTTGTAACTCCTCTTCTCAAGGAGAAGCGATTCGGTTTTGAGGAGGTGGCTTTCCTCTTGCTCTCCGGTCAGTTGCCTGACAAGGAGGAACTGGAGGCTTTCAGGGAACTCATCAATGATAATATGCCGCTCGATCACCGTACGATTACCCATATCATTGAGTTGGAGGGTAGCAATATCATGAATATCCTGGCTCGTTGTGTGCTCGAAATGTACACCTTCGATCCAAATCCGGATGATATCAGTCGTGACAACCTGATGCGCCAGAGTATAGAGTTGATTGCCAAGTTCCCTACCATCATCGCATACGCATACAATATCTATCGTCACTCTGTGCAGGGCAGAAGTCTGCATATCCGTCATCCACGTGAGAACCTCTCTATTGCAGAGAATTTCCTCTATATGATGAAGCATGAGAATTATTCAGAACTGGATGCGCGTATGCTCGACTTGCTCCTGATTATTCAGGCTGAGCATGGTGGTGGTAACAACTCTACCTTCACCGTACGTGTTACTTCTTCTACCCGTACAGATACCTACAGCTCTATTGCTGCCGGTATCGGTAGTTTGAAGGGTCCTCTTCATGGTGGTGCTAACATCAAGGTTATCAATATGTTCCATCACCTGAAGGAAGCGATCAAGGATTGGACGAATATCAGTGAACTTGATATCTATTTGAAGCGAATGCTCAACAAGGAGGCTTATGACAAGACCGGTCTGATCTATGGTATCGGTCATGCTGTCTATACTTTGAGCGACCCACGTGCAGTGGAGTTGAAACGCCTGGCAGGTGAGTTGGCTAAGGAAAAGGGTAGAGAGGATGAATATAACTTCCTGAAACTCATCGAACAGGAAGGTATCAAGTGCTTGCAGGAACATCGTGGTGGTAGCAAACCGGCTTGTGCCAACCTCGACTTCTATAGCGGTTTCATCTATGAGATGATTGGTTTGCCACAGGAAATCTATACACCAATCTTCGCCATGGCACGTATCGTGGGTTGGACAGCCCATCGTATTGAGGAACTGAACTTCGAAGGTCGCCGTATCATCCGTCCTGCTTATAAGAATATTTTGGGAGAGTTGGATTATACGCCGCTCATGGACAGATAAAACAATTATTTATCTCGCAAGAAAAGTTTTTGCACGCTTTTCTTGCGAGATTTCTTCATTTTTAGTACCTTTGCACCCATATTTCAAACATTAATATAGAATTTATACTCTTATGGGAGGCATATTCGGAACGATTTCCAAGAAAAGTTGTGTCGCAGACCTTTTCTACGGCACTGATTACAACTCACATCTCGGCACACGCCGAGGCGGTTTGGCAACCTACAGTCAGGATAAAGGCTTCGTGCGCTCTATCCACAACCTCGAAAGCTCTTATTTCAGAACCAAGTTTGAAACTTCATTAGATAAGTTTGAAGGGGCTACCTCTGGTATTGGAGTGATCAGCGATACGGATGCACAGCCGCTCATCATGAACTCTCATCTTGGCCGATTTGCCATCTGTACAGTGGCAAAGATTGCCAACAAGGATGAACTTACCCAACATTTGCTGGAGAAGAACATGCACTTTGCTGAGATGTCTTCCGGCAGTACCAATCCTACCGAACTTGTAGCCTTGCTCATCATTCAGGGCAAGACTTTCAAAGAGGGTATCGAGAATGTATATCATCACATCAAGGGCTCTTGTACCATGATGATTCTCACCGAGGATGGTATCATCTGTGCCCGTGACAGTTGGGGACGCACGCCGCTCATTATCGGCAAGAAGGATGGTGCCCATGCTGCTTCCAGCGAATCTACCTCTTTCCCTAATCTCGACTATGAGACTGAGTATGAGGTGGGTCCAGGAGAGATTGTGAAGATGACTGCTGATGGACTTGAGCAGCTGAGACCTGCCAATAAGAAGATGCAGATCTGTTCTTTCCTGTGGGTTTATTATGGTTTCCCAACTTCTACCTACGAGGGACGTAATGTGGAGGATGTGCGCTTTACCAATGGTTGCAACCTCGCCAAGACCGACGATGTGGAGGTGGATTGCTGTAGTGGTATTCCTGATTCGGGTACGGGTATGGCTATGGGTTATGCTGCGGGTAAGGGTGTGCCTTACCAGCGTTGTATTGCTAAATATACGCCTACTTGGCCTCGTTCATTTACTCCAAGCAACCAGAGTATGCGCTCTTTGGTAGCTAAGATGAAACTGATACCTAACAAGGCGATGCTCAAAGGCAAGCGAGTTCTTTTCTGTGATGACAGTATCGTAAGAGGTACCCAGTTGCGTGATAATGTGAAGGTTCTTTTCGATCAGGCTGGTTTGAAGGAATGTCACATGCGAATCGCCTGTCCTCCATTGGTTTACGGTTGTCCATTTATCAACTTCACTTCTTCCAAGAGCGACATGGAATTGATTACTCGTCGTATCATCGAGAAGTTTGAAGGCGATGCCAATAAGAATCTCGATAAATATGCTACTACGGGTTCTCCTGAATATCAGAGAATGGTGGACGAGATTGCGCGTCAACTCGGTTTGACTACTTTGAAGTTCAATACCATCGAACAGTTGATTGAGGCGATCGGCTTACCGAAATGCCAGGTCTGCACCCATTGCTTTGATGGCAGTAGCGACTATACGCTGCATGAATTTGCAGATGAGGAATAAAAAAATGAGGGTGTGTCATAGTCTTATGCACACCCTCATTTTTTGATAGGGGGGTTATTTCTGTTTCCGTAGAATAATCAGAGTTACACCGGCAAGAATAGCAACAATACCGAGCGCAAGCTGCAGGGTAAAGGATTCTCCAAAAATGCAGACGCCAATCACGACTGCGGTAACAGGTTCCAAGGCTCCCATGATGGCAGCAGGGGTACTGCCGATGAGATTGATGGAAATCGTCATGAAGAAGAGCGAGAGTACCGTCGGTAAAAGAGCGAGTTGGGCTGCACAGAGCCACTGCTTCGGTGTTTCCAACATTTGGAAACTTTCCCCCGAAATCCACGTGAAAAGGGCAACGGTTATCAGACCGAATACCAATATCCAGAAGGTGAATTTGACATTCGACATGGTGTTGTTCTTCCACTGGTTGATGGAGATGATATAAACCGCATAGAGCAGGGAGGAGGCCATCACAAGGGCAAAACCCGCTGTGCTCAACTTGGCGTTTCCATCTCCCTGATAAAGGAGTCCGACGCCTGAAACGGCGAGAAGAATGGCGATGGTACTGGTCCAGGTGACCTTCTCATGGAAAAAGGCGGTCATCAGGATTGCAGTCATAATGGGATAGACAAAAAGCAGGGTACTCGCGATTCCTGCTGCCATATAATGGAAACTGACATAGAGCGTGGTGGAAGAGAGGGCGAAGAAACTGCCTAAGCATGCCAGACGGATGGCATGACCCCACTTGATGGCGAAACTTTCACGGCGTACCAGTAAGACGATGGCAAACATCGCTACTGCTAAAAGATAACGATAGGTCAGGACGGAACCGGAAGAGAATCCGTCATGGTAGAGCTCTAAGGTACCCAATGGGTTGGTACCATAACAAACAGCGGCAATGATGCCCGCCAGAAAACCTTTAACTTGATTACTGTTCACTTTTTTGTTTTTTATATTGTTGGTTCATTTTGGGCTGCAAAGGTACTCATTATTTTGATAAAAAACGCTTTTATTCCAGCATTTTTCCTTTTTTTGTATTTTTCTCTTTGTGCTTCGGGTGAAAAGTTGTATTTTTGCCCCCAAATATCGGTTCTTTCATTGAAACCGATGATGGTTTAAAGATAAAAAGTTGTATTATGGAACCCATTCGTAAAATCGAAAAGGTGAGCCTGAGAAATCTCCACATGGAGGATTATGACCAGCTCGCTAAATCTTTCAAGCGTATCTACGCTGATTCTGACGTGTTCTGGACACGCCAGCAAATCAAGAAACTCATTACTATATTTCCTGAAGGTCAGGTTGTCATCATCGTGGATGATAAGATTGTAGGATGTGCCCTGTCTATCATCGTCAATTATAATATGGTGAAGGGTGATCATACCTATGCGCAGGTGACTGGTAACGAGACTTTCAATACGCACGATCCTAATGGTAATATTCTCTATGGTATTGAGGTGTTTATCCACCCTGATTACCGTGGCTTGCGATTGGCACGCCGTATGTACGAGTATCGCAAGGAATTGTGCGAAAAGTTGAATCTGAAGGCGATCATGTTTGGTGGTCGTATTCCTAACTATCATAAGTATGCGGATCAGATGCGTCCGAAGGAGTATATCGAGAAGGTGCGCTCCCGTGAAATCTACGACCCGGTGCTCACGTTCCAGTTGAGCAATGATTTCCACGTCCGTCGTGTCATCCGCAATTATCTGCCAAGTGATGAGGAGAGTGAACACTGCGCCACACTGTTGCAGTGGGATAATATCTATTACCAGCCACCAACGGATAGTTTTGTAGATAGAAAACCTACGGTGCGCATCGGATTGGTTCAGTGGCAGATGCGTCCTTATGCTTCTGTGGATGATCTCTTTGAACAGGTGGAGTTCTTCGTGGATTCCGTGTCTGACTATAAGAGTGATTTCATCCTTTTCCCAGAATACTTTAATGCTCCGCTGATGGCGAAGTTTAATGACATGGGTGAAGCGCAGAGTATTCGTGAAATGGCTCAATATACGGAACAGATTCGTGACCGTTTCCGTGAATTGGCTATCAGCTATAACATCAATATCATCACGGGTTCCATGCCACTGGTAAAGGAAGACGGGGCACTTTATAACGTGGGTTTCCTCTGCCGCAGAGATGGTAGTGTGGATATGTATGAGAAGATTCACGTGACTCCTGATGAACAGAAATGCTGGGGATTGACAGGCGGTAGCAATATCCAGACTTTTGATACCGACTGTGGCAAGATTGGTATTGTCATCTGCTATGATGTGGAGTTCCCTGAACTCTCTCGTCTGATGGCACAGGATGGTATGCAGATTCTCTTTGTACCATTTATGACCGATACGCAGAATGCCTACTCTCGTGTGAGAGTCTGTGCACAGGCGCGTGCTATCGAGAATGAGTGTTATGTGGCGATTGCAGGTAGTGTGGGCAACTTGCCTCGTGTGCATAATATGGATATCCAGTATGCGCAGAGTGCCGTATTTACGCCATGTGATTTTGCCTTCCCTAATGATGGTAAGCGCTCGGAGGCGACACCGAATACGGAAATGATCCTGATTTCGGATGTGGATTTGAATCTTCTCAATGAGTTGCATACGTATGGTGCTGTTCGCAATATGCGCGACAGACGCAAGGATCTTTATGAATTGAAAAAGAAATAATGTACAAGATAGAGATATCGGAGCGGACGCTCCATTTCAAGGTGCCGGCAGGAACATCAAGAGGCGTTTATACCACCCGGCATAGTTTCTTCCTCACGCTATCCTCGGATGAAGTACCGGGCGTGAAAGGTGTGGGCGAATGTGCTACGCTCCCGGATTTGAGCTGTGATGCAAAGCCGGAATATGAAGCGACGCTGCGACAGGTCTGTCAACTGGTGGAACAGATGGGGCGTATTCCGTATGATATGATTCGTGCCTATCCGAGCATTACTTTTGGATTGGAATCGGCATTTGCAGACTTCTTCCATCAGGTAAAGGTGGCTGCAACTGCTGATCCTTCTTCTGTCGCCTTGCAGACATTTGCAGCTCCGGCTTGGGCAAATGGCTTGGGCAAATTGTATGATACGCCTTTTGCACGCGGGGAAGCGGGGATTACCATCAACGGACTGGTGTGGATGGGCTCTTACGATGAAATGTTAGGAAGACTGGAGGAGAAACTGAAAGAGGGTTTCCATTGCGTGAAACTGAAAATTGGTGCCATCGACTTCCTGAAAGAACTGGATCTGGTCAAGTGTATCAGAGAGCGCTATTCCAAGGAGGAGGTGCAACTGCGTGTGGATGCCAATGGTGGTTTCTCTCCGGAGGATGCGATGAGTCGCCTGGAAACATTGGCAAGATACGATATTCATTCCATTGAACAGCCTATCAAACAGCATCAGTGGCCTAAGTTGGCTGAACTCTGCCGGGAAACTCCGTTGCCGATTGCGCTTGATGAGGAATTGATCGGTGTCAATGTCCGTTCGATGAAGCAGGCGCTGTTGGATACCATCCGGCCGCAATATATTGTTTTGAAACCTTCACTCCATGGAGGTATGTATGGATGTGAGGAATGGATCTCCCTTGCCCGGGAAAGAGGAATTGGGAGTTGGATTACATCCGCTTTGGAAAGCAATGTAGGACTGAATGCGATTGCCCATTTCTGTGCTAAGGTCTATGGAGAGGAAGCGTATGGCGCTGAGGCTCCTGTGGCACAAGGTCTTGGAACCGGAAAATTGTTTGAGGATAATTTGCCGAGCCAATTAGAGATTCGGGGAGAAAAATTGTTTTTTCTTCCCTAAGTCTCCTGTTTTTCTTTTTGAAAACAATAAAAGGGAATACGATGGACTTGAAGGATTTTTTAGAGATATGGGGAAATGAGAAGGACAGGGTGCTGGTACATACCAGTGGTTCTACCGGTAAACCGAAGGAGATGTGGGTCGAGAAGAATAAGATGAAAAACTCGGCTCGCATTACCTGTGATTTCTTGGGAATTCAGTCTGGTGACTCTGCATTCCTCTGTTTGCCCCTCGATTATATTGCAGGAAAAATGATGACGGTGAGAAGCATCGAGAGAGAACTTCGGCTCGTTTGTGTCGAACCCTGTGGTCATCCACTCTCCAATGAAGCTCTTCAGCAGGCTACAGCTGTTGATTTCCATACATCATCTTCCTGTTCTGCTGCTACGATTTTAGCGAAAGGTATCGATTTTGCTGCCATGGTACCGATGCAGGTATTCAATTCGCTCAGCGTGCCAGAAGAAAGGAAAAGGTTGGGGAGGATTAAAAACCTGATCATTGGGGGTGGAGCTATTGATGAGGCACTCGCTGCTGAATTGATGACTTTGCCGGAAGAGATAGCGGTTTGGAGTACTTATGGCATGACGGAAACACTGTCGCATATTGCCTTGAGACGACTGAACGGACCGGATGCGAGTGAATGGTATCATCCCTTTGATAGCGTAAAGGTGGAAGTGAACCGGGAAGGATGTCTTGTGATTGATGCCCCCTTGGTTTGTGCAGAAAAGTTAGTGACCAATGATATAGCCGAACTGAAAGTGATGGATGCTTCTGAGTCATGTGGTAGCCATCGGGTTGCCTTTCGTATCAAGGGCAGGAAAGATTTTGTAATCTGTTCCGGCGGTGTGAAAATTCAGATAGAGGAGGTGGAGGATAAACTCCGCCCATTTCTACAGTCTCCGTTTATGATAACGAAGAAGAAGGATGAAAAGTTTGGGGAAATGGCTGTACTCGTCTCTGAGGATGTGGATTTGGATGAAGTAGAACGGGTTTGTAAGGAGCAACTTCCTAAATTCTGGGTGCCGAAACTGTTCATCCATGTTGACAAGATACCGATGACGGAAACGGGAAAAGTAAAAAGAGGAGGCTTTTTCGGAAAATAATTGTGAAAAAGATACTTATTGTAGCGCTGATTGCTTGCAATTAAGATATTTTTTTGTATTTTTGCAAGCGGAATGAGAATTCTATGGTAGAAATTGAAATCTAATAATAATTATATATCAAAGACTAACAAGATGAAATTGACAAAAACTATTCAGACTGTAGCTTTAGCCTCTTTGTTGGCTTTGTCGCCTGCGGAGATGATGGCTGCCCAGAAAGGGGGTACCTTTACAACGGGTGACAAGACATTTCTTTTGAATGGCAAGCCTTTTGTCGTAAAGGCGGCTGAGTTGCATTATCCTCGTATTCCTCGTGCTTACTGGGAGCATCGCATCAAAATGTGTAAGGCTCTTGGCATGAATACAGTTTGTCTCTATGTGTTCTGGAATATTCATGAACAGAAGGAGGGACAGTTTGATTTTACTGGCAATAATGACGTGGCTGCTTTCTGTCGCCTCTGTCAGAAGAATGGTATGTACGTCATTGTACGTCCGGGGCCATACGTTTGTGCGGAGTGGGAGATGGGCGGTCTGCCTTGGTGGCTCCTGAAGAAGAAGGATATCCGTTTGCGTGAGCAGGATCCTTATTTCATGCAGCGTGTGGAAATCTTCGAGAAAGAGGTGGGCAAGCAACTGGCTCCTCTGACCATCCAGAATGGGGGCCCTATCATCATGGTGCAGGTTGAGAATGAATATGGTTCTTATGGTAAGGACAAACCTTACGTGAGCGCTATCCGTGATATTGTGAAGAAGAGCGGTTTTGATAAGGTAAGTCTCTTCCAGTGTGACTGGTCTTCCAACTTCCTCAATAATGGTCTTGATGATCTGACTTGGACCATGAACTTCGGTACGGGTGCCAATATCGACAACCAGTTTAAGCGACTGGGCGAGGTGCGTCCGAATGCGCCTAAGATGTGTTCTGAGTTCTGGAGCGGTTGGTTTGATAAATGGGGAGCCCGTCATGAAACCCGTCCTGCCAAGGATATGGTGGAGGGTATGGATGAGATGCTTTCCAAGGGCATCAGCTTCTCACTCTATATGACCCATGGTGGGACCAGTTTCGGTCATTGGGCAGGTGCCAATTCTCCGGGTTTCCAACCAGATGTGACTTCTTACGATTATGATGCGCCTATCAATGAGTGGGGTTTGGCTACTCCTAAGTATTTCGAACTTCGTAAGATGATGTCGAAATATACGGATGGCAAGAAATTACCTGCTGTTCCTAAGGCTCCGATGTCCCTCATCAGCGTGCCAACCTTCCAGTTGAATGAATACAGACCATTGAGCAATGGTATCACCGGTGAGAAGGAAAGCAATAAGCCTTTGTCATTTGAGGATATGGACATGGGTTGGGGTACGATGGTTTATACCACCACACTGCCGGAAATCAAGGCTGGTGCTACCCTGACAGGTGAATTCCACGATTTTGCTCAGGTATATGTCAATGGTAAGTATGTGGGCAAGATAGACCGTGTGAAGAATGAGAAATCACTCGATCTGCCTGCCGCTGCTGCGGGTAGCGAGATGACCATCGTAGTGGAAGGTATGGGCCGTATCAACTTCGGTCGTGCCATCAAGGACTATAAGGGTATTATTGGCAACGTAACCATCTCTACAGCCGATGAACTTTGCGACATCACTTTAAGTCCAAAGCAGTGGAACAACCAGATTATTCCTGATGATTACAAGAATGCCATTGATGCGCTCAATGCACCGATGAACAGAATGGCAGGTTTGAAGACCAAGGCGGGTTACTATCGCGGTTATTTCAACATCAGCAAGGTGGGCGATACCTTTATTAATATGGAGGCATTCGGCAAAGGACAGGTTTATGTCAATGGTCATGCGCTTGGAAGATTCTGGCAAATCGGTCCTCAGCAGACTTTGTACTTGCCAGGCTGCTGGTTGAAGAAGGGCAAGAACGAGGTGGTAGTACTCGATGTCGTTGGTCCGAAGGGTGAGGCTGGCAAACCAGGTTCTTCAGTAGCTCCAACAGCTTTCTGCCAGAATAAACCAGAGTTGGATAAGTTGAACCTTGAGAAGAGCAACAAGCATAATGAACCAGGTCATCGTATGGATTTGAATTCTGATGTTCCAGTGCTGAAGGCAGATTTGAAGGCAGGCAATGGTTGGCAGACACTCAAACTTGACAAGCCAGTAACCGGTCGTTACTTTGCCATCGAGTGCACCAGCAGTCAGAGCGGTGACTCACAGATTGCCATTGCTGAGGTATATCTCCAGGATGCGCAGGGCAACCGGATTGACCGCAACAACTGGGTAGCCTACTATGCAGATAGCGAGAAGGGCAACTCGACGCTCGACAAGATGTTCGATTTGCAGGAAAGTACCTATTGGCAGACTGAGAAGGGTGCTAACTTCCCTCATCTTTGTATTGTAGATATGGGCAAGGAGGTAAGCGTATCAGCCTTCGAATATCTGCCAAGAGCCGAAGAGGGTGCTCCAGGTAGTGTGAAGAGTTTTAAACTCTTTATCAAGAAGTAAAATGGGGCGCAATCCAGCTCCAACTACCCATAAATGATGATTTTTGAGGGGAAAGTGGATGTTTTAACACAAATCCTTCTCTTAATTCGAAATAAAATTGTAATTTTGCAGTCCCATTCCTAACAAGGGGAATCGGGACTGCATTTTTTATGTAGTTTCCGATGGGTCCCACAAGCAGGAATCAGGCTTAATTCATCAACAAAAATAAGGAAAAGGTACATGATAAAGAAAGAGAAAATCGCTATCGTCGCTGGTATTGGTGCAGTTATTGGTATCGGAATTACATTCTTGGCAGCTGTAGGGCATGGCAAGAAGAAAGGCGCGGCGTATCTAAAAAAGTGCCCTTTTAAGAAATAAACCCAGTCACAATTCTGTGATTGGGCTTTTTTGTTTCTGAAAAATTGTATTCATTATTATAATTATTAACTATTTAAATATAAAGGAACATTGATTATGAGAACAGAATGGAGAGGTTTCAAAGGAAACAAGTGGCAATCTGAGGTCAATCTTCGTGACTTCATTCAGAACAACTACACCAGCTACGACGGCGATGAGACGTTCTTGGCAGAACCTACCCAAGCTACTGATACCCTTTGGGGTATGTTGAAGGAACTCCAGAAACAGGAGCGTGCCAAGGGTGGTGTGCTTGATATGGAGACAGAGGTAGTATCAGGATTGACAGCATACGGTGCAGCCTACATCGGTGAGGGCACCAAGGACTTGGAGAAGGTAGTGGGTCTTCAGACTGATAAGCCATTGAAGCGTGCTTTCATGCCATACGGTGGTATCAAGATGGCAGAGCAGGCTTGTACAACATACGGCTATGAGCCATCTGAGAAGCTCCACGAGATTTTCCACAAGTATTGCAAGACTCACAATGATGGTGTATTCGATGCTTATACTCCTGAGATGAAGCTCGTTCGCCACAATCATATTCTTACAGGTCTTCCTGATACTTACGGTCGTGGCCGTATCGTAGGTGACTATCGTCGTGTTGCTCTTTATGGTATTGATTTCCTGATTGCTGAAAAGCAGAAGGATTTGAATCAGATGGGCGACCGTGAGATGATTGACGAGGTCATCCGCCTGCGTGAGGAGGTTGCTATGCAGATCAAGGCGCTCAAGGGCTTGAAGGAAATGGCTGCAAGCTATGGCTTTGATATCAGTCAGCCAGCTCAGAATGCGCGTGAGGCTGTACAGTGGTTGTACTTTGGTTACCTCGGTGCAGTAAAGACACAGAACGGTGCTGCGATGTCTGTAGGTCGTATCTCAACTTTCCTCGATATCTATTTCGAGCGTGACTTCCAGGAGGGTACTTTGACCGAGGCTGATGCACAGGAGTTGATCGACCACTTGGTCATGAAGTTCCGTATGGTGAAGTTCGCACGTATCCCTTCTTACAACCAGCTCTTCTCTGGTGACCCAGTATGGGCAACACTTGAGGTAGGTGGTATGGGTCAGGATGGCCGTTCTATGGTTACAAAGAACGACTTCCGTTTCCTCCACACATTGGAGAATATGGGTCCTTCACCAGAGCCAAACCTGACTGTATTGTACAGTGCTCGTTTGCCAAAGGGATTCAAGCACTATGCTTCTTTGATTTCTGTGAAGACAAGTTCTATCCAGTACGAAAATGACGATGTAATGCGCCCAGTATGGGGTGATGACTATAGCATCTGCTGCTGTGTATCTGCTACACAGACCGGTAAGGAAATGCAGTTTTTCGGTGCTCGTGCCAACTTGGCTAAGTGCTTGACCTATGCAGTTTCTGGTGGCGTAGATTCTAAGACCCGTGAGCAGTGTGGTCCTAAGTATCGTGCTGTAGAGGGTGATGTATTGACATATGAGGAGTTCATGCCACGTTTCATGGATATGATGGACTGGTTGGCAAGTGTTTATGTGAAGACATTGAACTTGATTCACTATATGCACGACAAGTACTTCTATGAGGCAGCAGAGATGGCACTCATCGATACCGATGTACGTCGTACCTTTGCAACAGGTATTGCAGGTTTCAGCCACGTAGTAGATTCTATCTCAGCTATCAAGTATGCGAAGGTAAATATCATCCGTGATGAGACCGGTTTCCCATTGAGTTTCAAGACAGAGGGTGACTTCCCACGTTATGGTAATGATGATGAGCGTGCTGATGAGATTGCAGTATGGTTGCTCAAGACCTTCATGTCTCTCATCAAGAAGTATCACACTTACCGTGATTCAGAGCCTACAACCTCTATCCTTACGATTACATCCAATGTAGTATATGGTAAGTACACCAGCAATATGCCTGATGGTCGTCCAGCCGGTGCTCCTTTGGCTCCAGGTGCCAACCCATCATACGGTGCAGAGAAGAATGGTCTCTTGGCTTCATTGAACTCAGTAGCTAAGTTGCCTTATGAGTATGCGCTCGATGGTATTTCTAATACCCAGACCATCAGTCCAGGTGCTCTCGGTCATGATGACGAGGAGCGTGCCCAGACTTTGGTAGGTGTAATGGATGGTTACTTCAGTCAGGGTGCTCACCACTTGAATGTGAACGTATTTGGTGTAGATAAGCTCAAGGACGCTATGGAGCATCCAGAGAAGGAAGAATACCAGAACTTCACAATCCGTGTCAGTGGATATGCAGTTAAGTTCATCGACTTGACCCGTGAGCAGCAGCTCGACGTAATCGCTCGTCAGGCTCACGAGAGACTCTAAGGAAGTGAAGAATGAAGAGGGAAGAGTGAAGAATTCTCTTGTCTCTTTGTAACATATAGATTGCCCGCTATATTTTCTTTTCGAAGATATTTAGCGGGCAATTTAGCTTATTTAACTGCGAAATAGAGTAAGATATTGATAATTTTACTATTTTTGCGGTATGAAATTGGATATAGAACAAAAAACAACTCTTTGGAGTGAAGGAGGAAAGTTTTGCTTGGATTTAGCCAAACTAATATTTGGTGGTATCATCTTGGCAAGTATCATGAAAAAGGATATAGATACAGGGAAACTTTTAGTTTGTGGTGCTCTAATAACAATGTTTCTAGCTGTATGTGGATTCTTCTTAATATTAATGTCTAAAGATAAAAAAAAGAAAGGAAAATAAATATGGAACTATTAGTATTTATGGGATTTTTTGCTTTGTTAGCTGGCATATTTACCTTATGGGCATATAATGATTATCGTAAAATGCAAGCTTAATCGTTATGCATAAAGGTTTTGTTCACAGCATAGAAAGCTTTGGTTCGGTAGATGGACCAGGCATACGTTTCCTGATATTTCTGCAGGGATGTCCGATGCGCTGTCAGTTCTGCCATAATCCTGATTCCTGGAAAGTGGGAGTGGGAGAGGAATGGACTGCAGATGACTTGCTCGACAAGGCGGAACGGTTCCGTACTTACTGGGGTGACAAAGGTGGCATCACGGTGAGCGGTGGCGAGGCATTGTTGCAAATCGACTTCCTGCTGGAATTGTTTGAGAAAGCGCACCGTCGTGGTATCAATACCTGTCTCGATACTTCTGCACAGTTGTTTACCCGTCAGGGGACTTTCTTTGAGAAGTTTGAGCGACTGATGGAGGTAACAGACACGATACTCCTGGACATCAAACATATTGATGATGAGGAGCATCGTAAACTGACCAAGCATTCTAACAGGAATATCCTGGATTGTGCTCGTTATCTGAGCGATATCCGGAAACCAGTTTGGATTCGCCATGTACTCATCCCTGGTATTACAGATAAAGATGAGTATCTGGAGCAGTTGAGTGATTTCCTTCAGACATTGGATAATGTGGAACGCGTAGATGTCCTTCCTTATCATACATTAGGAATCTATAAGTATGAGAAGTTAGGCATTGACTATCCGCTCAAGGATGTCAATCCTCCTACTACAGAAAGAATAGAGAATGCTAAGAAGATCTTAAGCAAAAAAGTTTTTTAAAATAAAATGAGTGAGGGGCGCAACTTAAGTAGCGCCCCTTTCGCCTATATGGAAAATGAGTTAAAAAAAATGGGTCGTTTCTGCAACGGCTTACTTTACGAATCATATTTAAATTTTAGAAAATGATGAGAAGATTGAAAAAAGGCGGCATACTTGTTATGCTGGCAGTTCTGATGGGAACTGCAACGATATCTTGTTCCTATTCAAATGGGATTATGAGTAATGGAACGATAGACACCGGAAACCTTCATTTTGTAGAGGCGGATCTGACAGAGAAGCCATTTGTCAAAATAGAGGTAGAAACAGTAGCGGATGTCTATTATGTACAGAATAATGGAGATCAGCAGAGTGTGCGTTTCGACTTTACTCACATCAAGGATGATAAGCTTCGGAAGCAATTTGAGGATAAAACCGTGGCAATCTATCGAGAAGGAAAGTTGAAGATTGGCTTAAAGAGCAAGATAACAGGTGTCAGTAAACTCGATTCCGGCAGTCGTATGCGAGTATATATCACGTCACCAGATTTAGTGAAGATCACCTTAGAAGGAATCGGATCCTTCCATTCAGACGCCATCAATTCAGATGTATTTGACATCGACAATGAAGGAGTAGGAAATATAGAGATCAAGAATCTCCTGGCGAATCGAGTAGGGATTGATAATGAGGGAGTAGGAAGTGTCACAGTAGTTCGTCTTCAGTCAGACGATGTGAACATCGACAATGAAGGAGTCGGCAATGTAAAAATCGGTCATTTCAAAGGTGGCAGGTTGAAGATAGACAATGAAGGTGTAGGTAAGGTAGAAGCCCAAGTAGATTGTGAATCGATTCATGCGATGATAGAAGGCGTCGGCAATATCAAGCTATCAGGAGTAACCAACAGCTTGACAAAAGAAAAAGATGGTGTCGGCCGCTATCAAATATCCGATTTAAAAATCAGAAACAACTAACCCCTCCTTCCCCTCCGTTTCCTTTAGCAAGCAGCAAATACAGAAAGGCGGTCCCATCCCGCACAACCACCTGGCGAGGGCTTTGATGCCCCGCCAACCTTAGAGCGCAGCGGTTAAGAGCGACGAGTAGGAGCGGTTTCCTCTTCTTCCCTGAGGGGAGAAGACCGAGAAGAGAGGTGGAGCCTTCCTTAACGGTAAGGAAGGACGGGTAGGTTTTCGAAAAACGGTAAGGAAGTCTTGTTAGCTTTTTGAAAAACGATAAAAACAAAGACTGCAAGAGAAACGGTTTGGCTATATTAAACTTGGGTTAACTTTACAGTTTTTTTTAGGAGCTTGGCTTTTTTTTACAAAAAAAATCGTAAATTTGCAGCGAGAAATAAAAACTTGAAGAATAAACAACATAAAAATGAACTTATGAAGAAAATCTCGTTGATAGTGATGAGCTGCATAATAGCTTGCGGACTGCTCGCCAACCACGGCATCGTGAAGGGCGGAGAAATGTCGCCTAAGGTAGAGGACACGGTATCGATTGACAAGAAAATCACTGATAGTCAATGGCTATCGAACAACTCCGACACGTTGGAAGTGGACACAGTTGGCGAAGACTCGGTGGTGAATGTGGTGGCCTACTTCTGCAAGGGCGACACCTGCGAATACTGGATAAATGAGAATGAGTGGAAGGTGAACGGCAAGGACACGGTGAAGACGCTCGGCGTATCCACCCAGGTGCGCCTCGTGGTAAACGATTCCACCAGCAAGGGCTATAAGATGAGCTACACCTTCCTGGACGTAAAGGCCGATTCGGTGGGAGACAACTTCCGGGACAAGATGATGGCCATGATAGCGGAGCGCACCGCCAAGAGCGTGATAGGCAGCACCATCAACTTTGAGACCGATGAATACGGTCGCATCACCAAGATTACCAATCTCTCGCAAATCAAGAAGCAGGCAAAGGCTCTCTTTAAGGCGAACATGAAGGACATCGCCGCCATGCCCATCATGCAGGCAATGAAGAAGGCGATAGGTCTTGACTTCATGAAGATAGGCAACCAGGCTAACACCGACGAGTTGGTGGAGGGCTACCTGGAGGAACTGAAACTGCTCTTCGCCTGCCACGGAAACCAATATGCCGTGGGCGAGCATCACGAGCACGAGGATGCCACCAAGGATAGCTACGCCAACGACACTTATATCAATGCCAGCCTAGAGAAGAATGGCAACTACACAATCTCCTGCGAGGTGGTCAGCGTGATACCAAAGGAGACCGTGAAGGAGGTGATGGGCGGACTGATGGGTGCCATCACGGAAGGACTAAAGGGCAAGAAGACCGAGGACGGCAAGGATCATGATGGCGGCATCAAGGACTTGGACGACGAGTTTAAGAAGGAGATAGACAAGGCAGTTGACCAAGATGCCCAGACCTCGGAGTATCTCAGTGTGACCTGCTTCGAGGATGGCTGGCCTAACAGCGTGTTGAAGCAAAATAAAACTGTGATGGTTGGCCATGGCAAGCTGAAGCAGAAACTCATCGAGGTTTGCCGATTCGCACAGCGCGAGAAATGATCCCATACATTCCGCTCGATTTAAGAAAAAATAATATAACTTTGAACCAAATTTCCCATCTAAATGAAGATATCCTCCATATTAAAACAGAAGCGGACATGGAGCATCATGCTTTTCTATGTTCTGGCGGTATTAATAAGAGTCGTCTCAACCCGCTTTGAGACCATAGACCCATCCCACATCAAATTGGGGGATTTCGTAGGTGGCTTGAGTCCACTCATAGGCGCGATTGTCGTTATCTTGGCGCTTCGAAGAAAAATGAAGACATCTCTTTTTGGTACATCGGTCACCAAGAGCATCCTCACATTGGCGGTGCCTTTTGTTCTGTTTGGCATTGTTGATTACAAGGAGATTGGACTCTGTTTGTGGTTATTGTTTGTATATCTGCTCTATGCCTTCTTCGAAGAGGTGGGCTGGCGTGGATACCTTTATAGCGAACTAATTGGCTGCAAAATCATTCACCGACTGCTGCTCACCACTTTGCTTTGGTTCTTTTGGCATTGCAGAGCATGGCAAATAGGGGATGTGGGCTTCTTTGCCTTGTTGTTCCTTGCTTCTTTTGGTCTTGACAAGCTTATCCGTGATACGCATTCTCTTATACTGGTAGCCTGCTTCCATGGTCTGTTCAATTTTTATTTCAAATGCCTCTCCGACCCAAGCCATTGGTCGTCAATCGTTTGTCTCGTCATCACCATCATGCTGTGGCTCTACATTTGGTATGGGCTAAAAGTCAAGATTTGCTGGAGATAATGTAATGCTTGGGACAAAAATACAAAAAGAAAGGAATACTTTATGAGGTACAATCACAGTTTACGTAGACTCGTTTTTCTATTTACTAAAGTTTCCCACTCCCCTATTTCATGGGTATTTCAGCCAAAAATGCTTCGTGAATGCCCATGAATGTTGTGTGAACGATTATCTTTGATGATTTTCTTTAACTCCTTTTCTATATTTTTTTTACATCTATATATTTTTCTTTTGTCATCTTTTATATAATTATCACATATGAAAAAAGTTTGATGATAATTTGTACCTTTTATAGTTAATACTAATCTTGGAGGCAATTTGATTATGTCACAGAGAGTTGCATTCTGTAAGAGTTCATACAGTTCTTGGATTGAAATATCATCATTAATAATGTATTCATTATCATCAAAATAATTTTTTACCAATATTTGCTTACAAACTTTTTTGTTTATAAGATTAGGATGTATGCTATTTTTACAACAATTCCATAGGCAAAACAACCCACAAAAACAAAATATTTTTAATAACTTATTCATGAAGATAGTGTATTTTAATTTGTAAAACTCATCCAGCAAGATTGTAGAACCTTTTACTTGTGGAAATTCGCTTAGGTGTAATTAATTGAAGTTTCGCAAGTGAAAATTCAATAACCTTATAATCAACAGAAAAGCCATCAGTCTCGCTACCAGCATACTGGATGCGGCGTGGGTCTGAACCGTAAGAGTCGAAATATCTATTCATTCTACCTCCGTTTTTAAAGTGTTCTATTTTGGATCGAATAACAAAGGACGTTTACTGGCGATGCGCCTTAATACTATATAATTCAAGCGTATTGATCACTCTCTATTGATTCTTTCCACCAATTCATTTGGTGTAAGTATCTCCATCTTGGAGAAACCAAACCACTTTTTGCCCAAGTCCTTTATGGATGCTCCTATATGATACACATCATCGTCTATACAAAGGAAGCGGTCATGTGATAAACGGAATGTTTCAACATCAATCGGTGCATATTGAGCATTATGACGGTCTATGTCGAGTTGGAACTGACGGCTTATCTGCTGAGTGTAGATGATTGCAGACACGTTATTATCTCTTTTATCGAGCAATGTCAGTACAGTCTCGTCAACATAGTTGTCGATAAGGACAATACGTTTCTTTGCACTCTTAATCAAGTCGGACACGAAAGTATAGGCATCATAAACTTGCCCATTGTAGAACACACCCTGCTTCGGCTTTGCGTTACCCTCGTCCAATCTGCGAAACACCTCGTCTATGCGCTTGTCTGTTTCTTGCTGATGTTGCTGCATTTCCAGTTGATGGTACTCCATTGTTGAAAGACGTTGGAAAACTTCTGCATTTGTTACCATGAAACGTCTCATTGCAACAAATGCATCCATAATTCGTATGCTTACACGAATTGCGGTTTCACTTCTAAGAACAGTGGAGAGCATTGCTACTCCCTGTTCTGTAAAAGCATATGAGCGAACTGTTGAGTGCTTCAAACTATTGAACCGGTCGCAATTTGCGACCAGTTCAGCCATTTCCTCCTTAGTTAGTTGAAAACGGAAACGCTCAGGGAAACGTTCTATATTACGTTTTACAGCCTCGTTTAATCTTTTAGTTTCCACTCCGTAAAGTTCAGCCAAGTCTCTATCTATCATAATTTGATTTCCACGAATAGACATTATTCGACTTTCTACAGGAGTGGTAACTACGACTTCATCATTTTGTAACCGGTCGCAATTTGCGACCAGTTCTCCTTTATCTTGATGTTCTATATTATCTGCCATATTTCTATCTTTATTTTTGAGGTCACAAATTGTGACCTTAAACGTGTTGTTACTTATTATTGCATGCAAAGGTAGTGCTTTTAGCCTTTAAACTACTATCACACAAACCCTTTTTGGGAAAAGAACGTAAAATTAATAGTTTTATTGCTGTGATTGTAGTTTTATTAACATAAAGCTCTAAAGCAGCCAAAGGAGAACAAGAGCAAGGAAGCCGTGGAGACCAACAAGGACATCGAGCAGTTGTTGCTTTCCATCCAAAAGGCTTTCGATGTGCTTGTGGAAAAGAAAACGGAGTTCCAACACTTGTTAAAGCAGAAATCAAACTAGCAGAAGACAGAAAAGACTTATTGTCTTTCATTCAATTAATAGACCTATACATGTATTAGTTATTAGGTACATCGATACAAAGATTAAGTTCAATACTGCGTTAAATTAATATTTAATTGTCTGCAAATCGGATGAAAGATATTGCATACTGTAATACACAATTCAAACGCTTTGCCAAGTATTTTAATGGATTTGTAGAGAAGAAACAGAAATACTACATAGGCTTTGCGACAGAAACTTCAGAAAATGTATGGTGGTATGATGGAAGTAAGGTTATGAAAAGTATCCTATGACTACCTTTAAACGTGTTTTGCGCATTTCTCGCACCTAGGTAACAAAATAGCATATGGCTTATGGTGTAAATAGTGTTAAATATAGACTTGTTGTGATCAACAAATAACTATTTTTAGTAACTTTGCATTTTACTTATAATTCTAACATATCTGCTTATGTTAATATTTCTCCAAAAAAATAAAATAGATATTATGCAAAGAGTGATTGTCACTCTTTGCATAATATCTATTCCTTTTTTTCAATCGTTTTCTAAAAGGTATTCAAAGACAAACTTAAAGATAGATATTCCTTCTGAGAATATTCATTTTAGAATGCAAGTATATAAAGGCAAAAACTATTTTATTTTACCGAAAGTAGCTTCACACTCTTTAAATAAATATATGGATAATGAAAGAATTTGGCAATGGGAGAAAACATATATTATTGGCAAAACAAATGTAATATTAGACAGTTTAAAAGTTGGAGACATCGTTGGAGATATATGTACTGGTTTTTATAAAATTCGTAAGAAAACTTCTTTTAGATTATTATATTTTATTCCACCACAAAAAATAGGATATGTCATATTGCCTTATATGTATAACGAAAAAGCAAATAGACTTTATATTAAAAATATTAGCGATTATATAACTACACCAGATACAAAATACCTCTATTCTATAGATGATAATCACCTTATATGGATAGAAAATACACCATCTTATGAAAAAATACCAAATGAAGTATGTCGTTTGCAGATATATAATCATCCATCTCTAAGCGTAGAGAGAGAATTAAAGGAAGAATATCTTAAGGAATAATAGTCCTAATGGTATAAAATACATCCAAATAGCTTTGCAGAAAGGTAAAAATAAAATAAAGTTCGATAAAATTAAAATATAATCGAACCACAAAAAAATCTCGAAATAACTGCTAAAAAGCTTGGTGGTTATTTCGATTTTTTGTATCTTTGCAATCGAAATTAAATAGAAATACAAGTATGGCAAGAATCGGATATGCAAGGGTCTCCACAAAAGACCAGAATTTAGACTTACAACTGTCAGAATTAGAAAAATCCGGCTGTGAGAAGGTGTACTCCGAGCATAAAAGCGGCCTAAAAGCCCGTTTAGAGCTAGCAGAAGCGATTAAATACCTTCGAAAGGGAGACATACTAGTCGTGTACAAATTCGACCGTCTAGGACGTTCTTTAAGCGATTTGCTAAACATCATTTCAGAGTTGCACGAAAAAGGTGTAGAGATTATATCCCTCAAAGATAATATCGATACATCCAACAGCTCAGGAAAATTGATGATGCACATCTTCGCAAGTCTAGCAGAGTTCGAACGAGATTTAATAATAGAAAGAACACAAGCCGGAAGAAAAGCAGCGATGGCGAGAGGCAAGAAAATGGGAAGACCGAAGCTTAAGCGCAACAAAAGGGCTAGAGCTGCTGCTATGCTATATGCCAAAGGTATGGGAATAGACGATATACAAAGTCAACTAAATATAAAGTCCAAGTCAACGGTATATCGATATCTCCGCTTAGAAGGCATAGAGCCAAGTAGAAAGCCATATCTTTGTAAATCAAGCACAAACAAAGTATCAAACAAAGAACATATAGATGAGCTTAGCAAGCTCCGGTAGTGATATTTTTACAAATGCACAAATAATTATGATAGAAGCAAACGACAGAAAATTGCCTGTAGGTATCCAGTCTTTTGAAGAAATCAGAAAGGATGGATATCTTTATGTTGACAAGACAGATATCATCTGGCACCTTGCCAATAGGGGAAAGAAGTATAATTACCTGAGCCGACCACGTCGCTTTGGTAAATCCGTTCTTGTTGATACGCTTGAAGCATACTTCCTTGGAAAGAAGGAACTCTTCGAGGGATTGAAGATTATGCAGCTGGAGACGGAATGGGTGAAGCGTTCTGTAATTAGACTCGACATGAGCCAGGCAGGAGCAGAACCGGAAAGTCTGAAAGGTTATCTGAACTATAGCTTTCAAGAATATGAATCTTTATATGGGATTGAAGCCAAGGAAAACTTTCCATTAGCTACTCGTCTGATAGAAATTATAAAGACGGCTTACAATAAGACTGGGCTGCAGGTGGTTATTCTCATAGATGAATACGACTCTCCATTGCAGCATTCCTGGAAGACTCCGCAACATGAAGCATGTCGGGATATCTACAGAGAAGTGTTTTCTGTACTGAAAGCCCAAGATAAATACGAGAAGTTTGTTTTCATCACTGGTATTACCAAGTTTACACAAATCTCTCTATTCTCTGTTCTCAATAATTTGAGCAACATCAGTTTCAATCCAGAGTATGCTGCTCTCTGCGGTATCACGAAAGAAGAACTTCTCCGTGATTTCACCCCGGAAGTCAAAAGATTGGCAGCAAAGAATGAGTGGACTTTCGATGAAGCTATTGCACAGTTAACGACTTTCTACGACGGTTATCATTTCAGTCATGAAAATATGGTTGATATATTCAATCCATTTAGTCTTGTCAATGCCCTTTCTGATTCCAGTCTTAAGAATTACTGGGCTTCATCAGGAGCAACCTCGCTGCTTCCTAAATTTGTTGATGATATGGAAATTCGCTTGAACGACTTTGACCATAGTGCCTTGCTAGGTACAACCATAGAAACTTCAGATGTAACGGGTGGTGGCTCAGAGTTGTTTCTTTACCAGTCTGGCTATCTCACTATTAAGGGTTATATGAATGGTACTTACCTTCTTGGCATTCCTAATTTCGAAGTAAAACAAGCCTTGAACGAAATCGTGTTGCCTGCCCTTTCCATGCGTAAGAGTAATGACATTCAGTCATCACAAGCATTTCTGAACCTTTACCTGAATATGGGGAAACTACCAGAAGCTATGAAATGCCTGAAGGCTCTTATTGCGGATGTTCCATACAGCAACAAGAAACTTGCTAGTATGGATATGGAAGAACGTTATCGTCTGATTCTGAGTACCATTTTTAATGCCATCGGTTGCCGAGTGGAAGTGGAAAAGATGATAGCTACTGGTAGAATAGATATGGTGGTGGAAACATCGACCTTCATCTATGTATTGGAATTGAAGCTGAGTAACAATGGTGGTGTTGATGCGGCAGCAGAGCAAATTAAGGCTAAGCAATATGCCGAACCGTTCAAAGCTGACAAGCGCAAGGTAATAGCCCTTGCTGTAGAATTGGATGATTTAGGTAAAGGATTAGTTGATTGGAAGGAAGTATAAAATCACGAGCTATCAATGCCTTCTTAACACCCTGTACATTTGCAGAACTTTCCAAATGATACTCATTCAGAACCTCTCGACGAGAAAGTCCAGAATTGATACCATTCGCCACCGCTATAAGGAAATTCTTCTGGTAAACCGTCATGGTTTCCATATCACGCTGATAGAACAGGTGATTTTGATCCAAAAGTTCATCGATAGCTTGTTCTATCATCTGGTCTGTAACCTCAGGACTAGCCTTACACCAGGTGAGCCAGGCCAAATGTTGGACTAGCGAAGACAGGTTCTCCGAGACTTGGCAAATCTTAAGAGCCTGCTTTTCCTCTATATTAGACCATCTGCAAGATACTCGGTCACAAGGATGTGAAGATGACGCAGCGGTATGCGAGAGTGACCCAAAAGAAAGCGCATCCTTCGTTTCACTTGTCACAACGTTGTTTTCTTTCATTTGCACGTCTCCTCGAAATAAAAAAATAAAACAATATAATCAATAAAATTATTACATGGATAGATGTAAATAATACCAAATAGAACCACCACGTAAACGCTGCTCCACCAGCCCCTTTATAGATCATTAAGTAGTACAAAGGAAATGAATAACCAACAAACACAATGGCATTTATTGAACATTTTTTGTGACTAATAAAAATCCATTCTATTAGTAGCAATATTATGCATATTAAAGAAATAGCATATAGGATTATATTATCATTCATATTTTAAATTATTATCATTAGCATAAGAAAAAGATTGCTTGACCATCTATTTGAAAAAATATAGACGCTGGAGACCTATAACCTTCAGAAGCTACGTCTTCAACTTGTGACATAAAGTAATTTGCTTCTTCCTTTTCTGCTGTTTCCCTTTTAGCCATATTCTTTCGTTTTCTTTTCATTTCTCCCAATTTTTAAGTATATTGCCATCAACGTCCCAACCAGAGAAGAACTTCTCGCAAATGATGTATGTCGAATCATTTGACATACGCACGAAATAGTGTTCTTGCGCATAACGTTTGACCTTAAAAAACGTGATTTTGTATAGTCCATGAAGAGGATGCGACGGCGCAATGATTCTTAGCGAATCTTTTGTAGGAAGTATATAAGTACCATCAGCATCTTCGATGGATTTTCGGTATAAAGAATCGCTCTTCGTCAGGGAATCTTGGTCGAGGTCTTCATCAAGCAATGTCTTTCCTCCCATATCGACTTTATCGGTTTCTACAAGAGGGAGAGATACGCTCATTTCATCACCAAAATTAAAATTGACACTGGCAAACCTATATTCCTTGCTTCGTTCCATATAGAAGCTATCTGGAACTATATTCAAAGGACCATCTAATCGGGCATCCATATAGACAGGATGAGTAGGACAAGACGATGATGTCAACGATATTACAATTATCGTGAAAACGACAAATAAAGAATGTTTCATAAGCAAAACTGATTTATATCCTTCGACCTTATCTTGCATTTATGCTGAATGAAAGAATAGATGGCTAATGACAAGCCGACAGTGAAGAGATTGAAGATTCCCAACAATATAAATTGAATAATCGCAAAGAAGCAAGCGATAGTTCCGTCAGTTATAGCCCAAATAGAGAAGCCCATTAAGGGCAACATGGCAAGAGTATCCAACTCCCAATGCAATACCAATAGAGACATCTTGCTATTTGATTTAGCAAACTTCCAAGCAAGCAAAGCCGTAACAACATTCAACAAGCAAATACAAACGCAAGTAGTCTCGATAATATCGTAGTAAACTCTCCCATAAAAAGATATGAATGTAACTACGTAAGAAACAAACGTACTTACGGCTACGGATAGCAAATATTTCTTTGTATCTTTATCTCTTAGTTTCATATTACGTTCATTATATTTTACTTTGCGTTGTACAGTACAATGAAATGCTGTTTTATACTCATTTCCTGCTACAAAAATAACATTTTGTAGTGATAATCGGTTATAATCCCTTGAAAATCTACGATATTCTATCGTAATTTAGACAAAATGAAAATAGAATCTGTAAAAATGGAACTAAACAATTGGTTTTCAAATACGATAAGATACATATATGCGTTCATAAATATTTGTTCTCTTTGCCATACTCTCATACTCTTGAAATGACAAAACCGGATAATTGCACAGAGTTGTGGAAAATAACAATGCTGTTATGCAGATTATATCCAACCTACACAACAAATAGCATAAAACTTCCGAAATCTGTACCACCATAAGGATATAAAACCATTATATCTTTTTTATGCTGGCATACTGAGGCCATAGATATAATTACGTCTTGATTTTCCCCATACCTATTCTTTATGGGAAGCAAAGCCCTTTCCAAGAGGTTCACAATCTCGCTTTTTGCAAAGGTACTACCATGTTGTATTAGGAAGTTTTGGGAATCATATATTCCTGAAAACAAGAATCTAATTGCAGTCTTTAAATCTTCAAAAGTTTCTATTTCTATAACGCCCAAGAACACGATGGTATTGTTGCTTATGGGAACACTCCAAGTTTGGATTTCTTCACTGAAATAAAATCCAGTCAAATCAAAATGAAAAGTTTTTCTTACCAACAAACTGTCTTTAAGTTCATTGGAATGCGTAACCAATATGTAATGAGCATTAGGATTTGCCTTATATAATTTCTCTGTAAAGGAGGTGTAATCATCATCTTTTGCATCTCCTATATAGTCATAGTCTATCAAGCGAACGTCAATTTGTGGGTTTATGTCAAACAATGCCTTTATTTGGGAGGGCATACTGACAGTAGCGTCCTCTCCTATGGATCTAAATTTCGTAGAAAGCAAAATATCGTTGTTCATGATTTCTTACTTGGTTTATTCTTCGTTTTGAACAATTATTTTGAAATGAATAGGAACTGGTGGATTTTGGTTATTGAAATAGTTTTCAAATAACTTTTGCTCATCATCATCATTGACGACACCCCCTATAATTAGTTCCTTGGGATTCACAAAGCTACGTCCTATGTATATGAGGACATCAGGATATTCTTTGCCGAGGCGCGATCTTACCTTTTCTATCCAGTCTTCAATATCCATGATTATCTGTCCGTCTTTGCTACGTACCCATTCGAAGTCTTCTGCAATTTCTTTCACTGCGGATTTTAGTTCATCATAAAGCATAGAGGGTAAGTTGCTTTTGTTATTTTTTACTAAGCACTTTAGCCTTTTTATATCATCCTTGTTGTTTACTTTTGAAATGAGTCTCAGTTCTTTCCATAATTTTACATTTATCTGTTGGATGTCAGACAAAAGCCATTCACTGATGGAATCTTTCAATAGCTCTTTTATAGGACATTGTATGACGTTTTCCCTCTCTATTTTGAACCGATTGAGTTGTTGTGTATTCTGTTCTTTCATATTTTTTGTTTTGGAACCATGAATTTAGAGTCAGCGGATTTTCAATTCACAATTATACAAGCAGTGTCCTTGTCTATAGTCATTAGGAGATAATCTTTTTTCATTTTCAAAACTTTCTCTATAGTCTTCTACATTCCATTCCCAGGCTTCTTGCATTACATAATTTTTGTCATATAATATCCAAATTAACCTGTCCCATTCGTAGTTCGAGGCTTTGGGAACCATCGTTACTTTACTTCCTTTTTTACCGCTTGGGCGATTGGCTTTTACTTGATACCTTATATTTCTATAAACGAAATCCGTCCCTTTGGCAACAGCAGTTTTATCTTTCATGTAGTCAGAATATTCTTTTTCAGACATACCAACCAACATTGCCGCATCATATTCAGAGATGGAACTTGTAATAGACGGTGCAACCCCAAAACTTGCTTGCCATTGCAAGGCAATATCTGCAAGTTTATCTCTTAGCTTTATCTTTTCTTCCATAATTGTGTTTATTTGAGCCTTGCGGACTTGCAATCCGCAGAAAGCGATTAATCATTCCAATAATACGTAGGTCTGTTGAAAGAAGGATACCAATCCAAGTATAGCACTTGTACCCTGGTGCCAATCTTGCGATAATCACCTTCCTCCACAAGCGAATTTCCATCATAAGTTTTATCTCCGACTTGAAACTCATACAGATAACAGTTCGTAGTATAGCGATGGAGCCAAGACGAAGTATTAGGTGTAATGACGGCTTCTGTTTTCACACCATGCTTTTTCAGCATACCTAATAGTATAGGTACACCAATAACGGCATAAGCAAAAACACAAATACAAATACCAAAGTAAATCTTCCCTATTGTTTCCTTTACTGAGCTAAAATCAATGTATCTCATTTGATGTTCTTTTTAGTCTCTGCGGACTTGTAATCCGCAGGAAGTACAACTTTATCTTCTTTCAATCAATTCCCCATCCCATTTTACAAGGTTCGGACGATGGCATCCATGCCATTTCTCGAAGTAAGCATCAATATCGCAAACTCTTGACATCACTTTCTCTTTTAATTTCTCAACTTGATTGTTGTAACCAATTTCCGTGAAGTAACGCCCTGCCTTCAACCCTCCAGACCAAAACTCCTTGGATAGAGCAGGCATTCCCTTTATAAAATCAGAGTCAAGCCTCATTTCCTTTTCACTGTTTGGAAGTATGACGTATTTCAGACCTTCCGTCTCTTTAAGTTAAGAAAGAGAGTCAAGTTGAGGGGTGACCTCAAAGGCATTCTTCCATTATACTCTGTTTTGATATTATTTACAAAGGTAATGCTTTTAGCCTTTAAACAACTCTCACACAACCCCTTTCTTTGAAAAGAACGTAAAATCAATAGTATTATTGCGATGATTGTACTTTTATTAATCGCTTCACTCGTTGTACCGTACTTACCCCTTTACCACTCAGCTTTGCCACATCCCGAATGGAATACCCCTTGCTGAGTAAACTAATAACTTCCCTATATTCGGCTTTCATCTCTTCTGCCGTTTTCTCGCCAAAAAAAATCATTTCTACCTACTTTTGCTGCACGTTTTAAAAATTAAAATAAAAAATGAATACAAAAACAATAACCATAAACGGCAGGTCTCCACCCTCAAAAAAATGCCTTTTAGAGGTGTGAACCCTTTTTTACAGGGTTCACTTTTTCGGGCAAGTGGTGAACCCTTTCTTTTTTAATATATATAGACAGCGCGTATATAAAGATATAAAGAAATGATAATCAGATAGTT
>ENA-OYZQ01000033-OYZQ01000033.1-human-gut-metagenome-genome-assembly--contig:-NODE-33-length-51407-cov-22.828264_pt1 | contig 51407 bp, 44 predicted proteins | sample MGYA00244076_ERZ653476 | MGnify/ENA primary metagenome ERZ653476 (study PRJEB26926, sample SAMN06164996) | human gut metagenome | biome: ENVO:00009003; feature: ENVO:2100002; material: ENVO:00002003... | reverse complement strand
CACCCATGACAGGCTCACCAGAAGCATCTTTCACTTGTCCCTTAATAGCACCAGACTGTGCAAAGGAACTCGCTGTCAGGAGAAGACCACTTGCAAGGGTCAACGTTCTGAGAGGCAATTTAAATTTTACCTGCTTCATCATTTGCTTGATTTTTAAGTCTGCAAATAGCCTTTACCTAGAAGGGTTTCGAATGCCTCATGTACCTAAATGCGTACCTAAAGGGGGCTTGATTTGGTCTAAAAGACTCACCGCCTCCACCTTTTTTCGGTTCACTATCTCAGCATATACTTGCGTGGTCGTGATGTTTTGATGACCCAACAGTTTGCTGGTGGTATAGAGGTCCACTCCCATCGTCAGCAAGGTGGTGGCAAAGGTGTGGCGAGAGACATGAAAGGTTACAGGCTTTTCAATGCCCGCCTCCCTAGCCCATTGCTTCATTCGGTAATTGACAGAGAAATACGATGGCAACGAAAAGACCTTGTCTTCTACCCTAGCCTGTCCCCTTGCAGGCATCCATGCCAAGGCATTCTCCGACAAGGGTATCGTCACCACATGGCGACTCTTCACCATCTGCTTGCTAATATAGTATCCCTCTGTACCCTTCCCGATATCAGCCCATCGCAACGACCTTACATCACTAAGGCGCAAGCCACAGAAACAAGCAAAGAGGAAGGCGCATTTCACGGTATCAGCCTTGCACGGCGTAACCATCAGCAATTTGATTTCCTCTATGCTGAGATAACAACGCTTACTCTCTTGCTTGCTGAGCATTTTGCGTTCTTCTTTCTTTAATAGTTTAGTGGGATTCTTGGGTATGATGCCTTCTCTCACAGCCTCATTCAATACGGTAACAAACGTGTTGAAATAGAGTCTGGCTGTACCCTTAGCCAAATCTTTCTCATGATGTTCGCCCCGCATGGGCACATCCGTACCAATGGTCTTGGCATGAGCCAGATACTGCACCCAACCTTCACAATACGTCTTGTCCAGTTGTGCCATGCGGATATTCTCACCCTTGTATCTTATCAAATGCAAGAGGGTATGCTGGATGTTGGCAGCATGACTGCCACTCTGTCCTTGCTGTCTTTTTTGGTCTGCATATAGCAACATCCAGTCTTTTAAGAGCATATCCTTGGTCTTCATCTCTCGCTGATAGTTACCGTGGCTCATACTCCACTCTCTGATTCGCTCACATCGGATGAGGATGGCGGTGCGCAAAGTAGCTTCATTCTTTGCCTTTGCCTCCTTGTCACTTCCCCTTTTGTCATCTACCAGCAACAATCCCTTCAACCGCTCATAGGTATAGCCCCTACCCTTGCTTCCAGCTTGATAAGTACGGAGATAGATAGCCTTGTTGCCATTCTTCAAAGGTTTCACCCAAATCTTGATGGGTTCCTTCGCTTTTGTTTTAGTTCTCTTTTTCGCCATAATCTTTACTGTTTCGTCTGTGCAAAATTATACGAAAAAACTATCTTCTTCAAGTCTTTCAAGTTAAAGTACCTAAAGATGTACCTAAAGAAACAACTTAACGAGTAGATGCAAACGATTTGTGCAATCGTTTGCATCTGGTTGCTTCTTTATTCTCTTTCTATCCACTCTTCCTTTTATTTGATATTTATCCATCTCTGTTGAGACAAATCAAGCATCGTGTTTCTTTTGCCCAACAGAAAGCCATGTACGCAGCAAACGAGGAGTTGCTCCGTATGAATTGGGACATCGGTGAAATGCTTACCAAAAGCCAAAAGGCTGATGGTTGGGGCAAGAAGACTCTACAGCGCTTAGCTGTAGATCTTAAGAATGAGTATCCAGAAAGGAAAGGATTCTCTGTAAGAAACATGCAGTGCATGATGCAGTTCTATAATGAGTCCAACTTTAGCCATCAAGCTCGATTATTATGGCAAGCATGGCGCTCTCGCCAATAACTTCGACACAACGCTCCCTGCTACAGAAGCACTAGAGGTAAAATCGTTATTGAAAGACCCTTATATTTTCGACATGCTCACTTTCACCGACCAATATGACGAAAGAGACATCGAGATTGGGCTCATCAAACATATCGAAAAATTCTTGGTCGAAATGGGAGCTGGCTTCGCATTTATGGGAAGACAATATCACATTGAGGTCTCAGGTGATGACTATTATATCGATATGCTGATGTATAATACCTTTATGCACAGGTATTTAGTTATAGAATTGAAAGCCACAGACTTCATGCCCGAATACATCGGTAAGCTCAATTTCTATTGCTCTGCCGAAAGATTTTCGCAGCAGCCTTCCTTCCATTGAAGAAATCGAAAAGGGGCACAACGAATGGAATCAAGAATAACATCCAATAGACGGCTCTCGTTTCCGGAAGTCGCCTATTTTTTCTTTCTCCTCATCCTTTTCAAGTATTTTCCCCTAAAACTTTGGAAGTTACGAGGAAAAGTCGTATTTTTGCATCACAAATCAGTTAAACGTTTTAAAAGGAGATGGATATGAAACGGGCAGAAGAACAGCTGAAAGAATATGAGGATAGTTTGAAGGCTTATCGTGATGTCAAAAACTCTATAGATACGGCTTTGGAAAAGGGGCGTGAGGAAGGTATGGCGAAAGGTATGGAAAAAGAAAAAATAGCTACAGCTCGCCACCTCCTATCAATGGGGATTTCTGATGAGCAAGTATCAACGGCCACTGAACTTCCACTTAAGGAAATTCAGAAAATGAGGGAATGAGGAATATCCTTCTCTGCCCAGGTATATTTTTCTCCCTGCCCACGCAAGAATTTTTCCGTGGGCAGGGAAAAATAAAAGTGGGTACAGGGACGGAAAAAATGAAACCAAATTCCTCGAAAATTACAGACGGACGAAGAAGCGCTTCTTTGCAACTTAACGATGCGATTCGTTAGAGCTTATAATGTGCTTTCTTTGAGGAATTAGTCTTTCAGACAACCGATAGGAACCACAAATACACCATCTTTTCTTCGATAAGCAAAATCGCCTGTTCCCGTGAGTACCATCATGAAGGAAGGCTCATTCATTTTTTCTGTATTAATTTTGCCTGCAAGAGTTAGAAGATTTGCAGCACCCTCGTTGATGAGTTTATCGCCACCTAATTTTACTTCAACAAGTCCATATTTTCCATTGCGCAGATGCACCACGGCATCACATTCCAACCCGTTTTTATCACGATAATGATACACTTCTCCATCCAAAGCGTCAGCAAAGACTCGTAAATCTCGAACACAAAGGGTTTCAAAAAAGAGTCCCATCGTATTGAGATCATTGATAAGATCTTTAGGACCTAATCCCAATACTGCCGTTCCTATAGATGGATCAATGAAGTAACGGGTATTTGCCGTACGGATAGACGTCTTAGAGCGCAGGTTAGGATTCCAGGCTTCGGAATCTTCTATGACAAATATCTTGCGCAAAGCTTCCAAATAGCTGCCTTGCTTGCCAATTTCTTTGCCAGCATTTGGTCTGCAATTCTATGTTTGTATTCCATATTTCAAATATTTGTTGATTCGCATGCAAAGATACAACTTTTTTTCAATATTTCCTCAGTTGGCTGGATTTTATTTCCTCAGTTGGCTGGATTTTATTTCCTCAGTTGGCCGAATTTCATTTCCTCAGTTGGCCGTATTTCGTTTCCTCAGTTGGCTGAATTTCGTTTCCTCAGTTGGCTGAATAATACCTCAAAGCGGAAATAGGTGAGCCCAAGATACTATGGGTATAAGTCAAAATGTCAGTCATCATGTAGATGTAATTCCACTTTATGCCATGAGCAATTCGTGCAAACGTTTGCATAAATTGTTCACTTGATTTGCATCAATCAATGATACAGGCTAATCAAAAATATCGTATCTTTGCCACCGTAATAACAATACAAACCTATACGATAAAAATAGATTAACAATCAAAAGTATATTAACATGAAGAAATTATATTTCACCCTCCTCGCTGCAATGGCACTCACTCTCGGAGCTTGTTCAAGTAGCAACGACCCTGATATTCCAGAGCCAACTCCTACTCCTACCCCAACTCCTGAACCAGAGCCTGAGCCAGAACCTGGTCTCACTTCACAAGGTTGGGCAAACAACTATAGCGGTGTGATGCTGCAAGGATTTTCCTGGGATTCTTATAATGAGTCACAATGGAAGGTCTTAGAGAAGCAGGCTGATGACCTGAAAGGCTACATTGATCTTGTATGGCTTCCACAAAGTGGAAAATGTATGGAAACCACTCAGGTGATGGGCTATATGCCATATTATTATTTCAATCAGAACTCATCATTCGGATCTGAGGCTGAACTCAGAAATCTGATTACTAAGTTTAAAGCCGCTGGTATAGGTGCTATTGCTGATGTAGTCATCAACCACCGCAATACGGAGGGCTGGTATAATTTCCCTGCTGAAACATACAAGGGTGTGACCTATCAGATGCAACCTACAGACATCTGCAAGAATGATGATGGCGGCGAAACTGCTACACAGGCAGCCAAAGATGGTGTAAGCCTCAGCCAGAACTATGATGAAGGTACAGACTTCGGAGGTTGCCGTGATATTGACCATAAAAGCGAAAATGTGCAGAAGGTAATCAAAGCGTATCTGAAATATCTGAAGGATGATTTAGGTTACACTGGTTTCCGCTATGATATGGTGAAAGGTTTCGATGGCAGCCATGTTGCCGAATATAATGATGCCGTAGGTGTAGAATATTCTGTTGGCGAATATTGGGATGGTAACGAAAAAATCATCAACTGGATAAACAAGACAGCCAAAAGAAGCGCAGCCTTCGACTTCCAGTTCCGCTATAATGTTCGTGACGCTATCGGCGTAAAAGGCAATAAGGTTGTTGCAGCTCCAAACTGGACAAAGTTGAACAGCAACGAAAATCTTATGCACGATGTCAATTATCGTCGTTATGCAGTTACTTTCGTCGAGAATCATGATACCCAGTATCGCTCTGCCGATACACAGAACGACCCTCTTATAAGAGATACCATAGCAGCCAATGCCTATATGCTCGCCATGCCAGGCACACCATGTATCTTCCAGCCACACTGGAGAGATTACAAGCCTGAGTTGAAGGAGATGATTGCTGCTCGTAAATATGCTGGTATCACCAATATGAGCAATTACGCAAACAAGAAATGCCAGAATACCTTATATGTCAATGAAGTGACTGGTACGAAGCACAAACTTCTTGTGGCTGTAGGTAATGATGCTGATAAATATGCAGGAGAAACAGGCTATACAAAGATTCTTTCTGGTTATCACTATGCCTATTTCCTCTCTAATGATGCAGAGACCTCTTGGACAAGCATGCCTTCTGGCTCATACGAGGAAGGTTTCACGACCACGCTTACTGCAGTTAGCCAGACAGAGGGAGCCAAATTGGTTTATACCTTGGATGGTTCAGATCCTACTTCGAAGAGCACAACAGTAGAAAGTGGTAAAAAAATCAGCATCAATGGTACTTGTACCTTGAAGGTTGGATTGCTTGTGAATGGTGAAGTAAGAAATATCGCCACACATCAATATACGATTGAGAAGTTCAAGGCATATAAATTTATGGTTTATGTGAATGCCGATGCTGTGAAATGGAATCCATTATACTGCTATACATGGAAGAAAGCTCCATCTGTTAAGTGGCCTGGTGAAAAGATGACAGAAACAAAGACCATTGGTGGAAAGACATGGTACTACAAGGAAGTCAGCATTGATAATGCAACCGAGTTGGTGAATATCATATTCAATAATGGTACAGATAAGCCGCAGACTGTAGATATAACAGGTCTCACCAGTACGGCTTACTTTGAAATCGAAGCATCCAAGGAAGGAAAGAACTATAAAGTGAAGGATGTTACAGCAGAATATATCAAATAGAGTTTAGTTTAGGCATACAATTTTTATTAGTTAGTTGGTTTTGTTTTAGGTTTAAAAGAGGTATTCCCAAAAAGCGTTTTCGGGCAATACCTCTTTTGCTATTTTATAAAGTCAAGAAACCGCATTAAGCAAGGTTTGCATTGCCCAAATTACGACCCTCTGTTTGGGCACTTATTGCCCGCCTCGTGAGCAACGGTTGCTCATCTCATGTTCATCGGTTCCCCATCACGTGATCCACGAAGGACCGTTTGAAGGGCATAGCAGGAACTTCTCATGCATACTGAATACAAATCCACTTCGCAAAGAAGCGGTCGCTTACTAAATAACCATTAGGAGTCTTGCTTACCAACTGCTTATCCACCAATGCCTTCAACGCAGTTTTCACGCTGCTCGTAGCAGGAAGCTGATGGGATCTGATAAACTGCTGGCTCAAAGGCGAACTCACCAGTCCCTCTCGAGCTATTGCCAATAGAAGCAACTGCTGATTCTCCGTAAGCCAGGCACAATAGTTCTGATAAGCCATCGCCTGTTCATCTATCAACTCCTGAACCACCTCATCTACCAATGACTTCGTAATCTCAGAAGAACCATGCTCATAAATGCCATGCAATATTGCCTGCACATACCACGTTACACAATCCGACTGCTGATAGATATAAGAAAAGGTGGATTCATCTATTGACCTGTGCTGAGAAGACAGAAGGCGATTGGCAAATTCCAAATACACCTGCTCTTCGATACAAGGCAAAGACAACACCAAAGAACTCTGGAAGAAAGGACGTTTGGCAGACAGAAACATCTCCTGCATCATGTGCTGCTGACTGCCAGAAAATACGAAATATACATTTGGCAAGAACTGGATATAAGAACGAATCATTGCCTCTACCCCATCCTCAGGATAGTTTAATATCTGCTGAAACTCATCTATGGCGATGTAGCAGCGCTTACCTGACTGCTTCAAATACTCAAATATTCGCTTCAAACTCTCCTTACCCTCACTCGGCTTTAAATCTAAAGAAAAAGTAGGAATTCCTGTCAGTTCATCTATCGTCAAAGTAGGTCGCCAACTACTGAAGAACTCCTGAACTTTACGAAGGGCCGATTGAGAAACCGTATCAAGTTTTCCGATGATTTCAGAAGCCATGATTTGCACCATTTGCTCCAGGTTTTTGGTGGCAAAAATATCGAGGTAGAAACATTTCACCCCTTCATATTGCTCCTCCATCTGATGGAAAACATGATGTATCAAGCCCGTCTTACCCATACGACGAGGGGCGACAAGCGTGATGTTACGCTCATTATGCAGCGTAGAAATCATCTTCTCGGTTTCTTTCTGGCGGTCGCAAAAATACTCTGCTCCTTTATAACCATACACAACAAAAGGATTGTTCAATGTTGCCATATCTCATCATTATTCATTACACAAATAACCATTGCGCTTTTTACGCAACGCAAATTACGCAATAAAAAACGAGATAGCCAAATGTTTTCGAGTTTTTTAATAATAATTACACGAAAACTGACTGCTTCAAATACGTTCTATCTCGGGGTGCGCTCTATTTTCAATACCTGATCACAATAATCTACTACGGCAGGGCGATGCGTGATGAAGATAACGGTCTTATCATGCGAAGCCAAGATATTCTGAAGGAGTTGACGCTCGGTTTCTGGATCCAATGCACTCGTAGCCTCATCAAAAAGCATGATGCTGCGATTGCGCAACAGACTTCGGGCTATGGCAATACGCTGTGCCTGTCCTTCACTCAAACCTCCTCCCTGCTCGCTGCAAACCGTATCGAGTCCTTGTGGCAATTCCATCACAAAGTCGGCACAACTCGTATGCAAGGCTGCCTGCATCTCCTCATCAGTTGCATTCAACTTGCCTAATCTCAGATTATCACGGATGGTTCCACTCATCAGGGTATTGCCCTGAGGAACATATACGAAGTTGCAACGGTGGCGAGGCGACAGTTCTCCCTGCTTTTTCGACGAATGATAAATCTCAACTTTTCCATGCTGAGGACGGAGCAAGGCCAAAAGCAGACGGATAAGCGTAGTTTTTCCTGCACCCGTTTCTCCCAAAATAGCCGTACAGCTGCCCGGACGGAAATCAAAACTCAGATGATTGATGATATTCGTCTTGTCCAATGGCTGGTTCTGATACAAGATTTTTTCCTCTGGAGAAGCCTCAGCCAACTTATAACTATAGCAGACATCCTGCAATCGGATGCCGCAAGGCGAAGGAATCAGGATTGGCTCTCCCTGTTCCTCCAGCGGATTTTCCTCCAGTTCCATCAGTCGTTCTGCTGCCGTAAAGACACTCACGAAGGCAGGAACCAACTTGGTAAGGTTTCTTGCCGGAACCTGTATCTTATTGACCAACTGCAGGAAAGCCGTCATGCCTCCGAAGCTCAGACTGCCGGCACTCATACGAATGGCCGCCCAAAGGAAAGCCACAAGATAACCTAAGGCAAAACCGAAGTTGACTATCAGATTACTGAACACGCTAAACATCGTACGCTTCACCACGTGTCCACGCAATTCCTTCTGTGTATTCTCAAGTTTATCCACCATCGCATCATCCTTCTCCAAGGTCTTGATGAGCATACGATGCTGGATAGTTTCCTGCAGCACACTCTGCACCTTACTGTCTGAATCACGCACCTGGCGGGTCAGTTGGCGCATCTTTCCCACATAGATTTTGGAGAAAGCCAAGAAAATCGGAATCATGATGACGATAACGATAGAGAGCACCTTGTCCATCGAGAAAAGATAGAAGAAGGCACCGAGAAACATCGCTAATACGCTCAGCGTATTCGGTATGGTCTCCGTCAGGAAATTCACCACATTGCTCACGTCCGTCTCCAGTCGGTTGAGCACATCTCCCGAATGCATCTTTTCCCTACCGTGCCATTCAGAACGGAGGATACGATCGAGCATGCGCTGCTGCATACGGTTTTGCGCCTTGATGCCCAAGAGATTACGAATCCAGACGGAAGAAACATTCAGGGCGAAGTCGGCAAGAATCAGGAAGCCCATGAGAGCAACAGCCCAATAGATATCGCCTTCCACCACATGAGAAGCAACATCTATGGCACGCTTAACCGCCCAAACCTGTGCCAGACTCACTCCCACCGAGAGCAAACCCACGGAAGCATTGAGGACAGCCTGCAACTGGTTGCCCCGCCATGCCTGCCAAAGCCAAATCAGCAAGGTCTTGGCATCATACTTAAACTTTGGAACCTTGAATATCTTCATCCATCTAAGCATTTGAATTCTTCACTCTTCCCTCTTCACTCTTCACTTAAATTCTTCACTCTTCGTTCTTCATTCTTCACTTAAACTATCTCTCCCTCTGGTCAGCGCCCCACATCAGTTTCTCTCTCAGCGTAGAGAAATAACGCTGGTTGCGCTGCTTCACGATTTTGATAGAATGCGCAGCCTTGCGGATGACAAGACTAGTTTCCTCCGTCATGCGCTCACTTCTACCATCGATAGCCACGAGATAATTATGACTGCGACTCTCAATGTCCAGTTGAATTTCAGCCGTATCATTGATTACAATAGGACGGATATTGAGACTGTGCGGAGCAACAGGAGTGAGGCAGAGACTTCCACTCTGCGGGATGATGATAGGTCCGCCATTGGAGAGATTATAGGCAGTAGAACCCGTAGGCGTGGTAACGATCAGACCATCCGCCTGATAGGTAACCAAAAATTCCCCATCCACATGAGTACGGATGGAAATCATGGAAGCATCATCACGCTTCAAAACGGCAATATCATTGAGGGCAAAAGGATTGCCAGCCAATACGCCGCCCCTCGCCTCTACCTGAATAACCGCATGTTCCTCTATCTGGCATTCCCCAGCATAGAGGCTGTCCAGTGCAGTCTCTATTTCGCTTGGCAACACATCAGCCAGGAATCCCAATCGGCCCATGTTGATACCGATGATAGGAGTTCCCTTCGCCCCCACCTTACTGGCAGCCTTGAGGAAGGTTCCGTCGCCGCCCATGGAGATGACGTAATCCACATCGAAGTTGTAATCCTCGAAGACACCCGCCACCTTCACATCCAGATGGAGGTCGCGCACGAGAAAGTCGTAATAAGCATTCTCCACATAGATCTCAGCCTTCTTCTTTTCCAGAAAAGCCAGGATAGTTTCGATGGAAACCGACTTCTTAGCCTGGTATTCATTGCCAAATATTGCAAATTTCAAATGTTGTTCTGCCATTTGTTTTGTCATTTCAATTATTATTGTTACTTTTGCAAAGGTAATAATATAAATCGAATTATTCAACAAAAAAGATAAAATTATGGCAAAGGTATATGAATTTCTTGCCAATGGCTTCGAGGAAATCGAAGGTTTGGCTCCTGTTGACATCCTCCGCAGAGGGGGCGTAGATATCAAGACGGTCAGCGTTACCGGTAGTGAATTTGTGGAAACTTCCCACGGAGTTACCATCAAGGCCGACCTCCGTTTCGAGGATGTTGAGAGTTTTGAAGATGCCGATATGCTGATGATTCCTGGTGGAATGCCGGGCAGCACCAACCTCAATGAGCATGAGGGAGTACGCCAGGCACTCATCGCCCAGCACAAGGCAGGCAAACGTGTTGGTGCCATCTGCGCAGCGCCTATGGTATTGGCCAGCACAGGTATCCTCGACGGCAAGAAAGCTACCTGCTATCCTGGTTTCGAACAGTATTTCGATGCCAGCACAGAATATACAGGCACCCTCTTCCAGGAAGATGGCAATGTGATTACAGGTGAAGGTCCTGCAGCCACCCTTCCTTATGCTTACCAGATATTGAGTTATTTCGTGAGCAAGGAAACCGTGGCTGCCCTGCAGGACGGAATGATGTATGATCATCTCATGAAGAGCAAGTAAAAAGAAAAATATGGATTACGTAATTATAGTAGCTGGGGGCAAAGGTCTCCGCATGGGAAGTGAGATTCCCAAGCAGTTCTTGCCAGTAGCAGGCAAGCCTATCCTGATGCGCACCATCGAGCGCTTTCATGAATACGATGAGCATCTGAATATCATCTTGGTATTGCCGGAGAGCCAGCAGGAATACTGGCACCAGCTCTGCGAGGAGTATCATTTCAATATCAAGCATCAGATTGCCAATGGTGGCGACACCCGCTTCCAGTCTTCGAAAAACGGACTTGCACTCATCCCCGATGGAGAGGACGGTGTGGTAGGAATCCATGATGGTGTGCGCCCATTCGTCTCTACCGACGTCATCAGCGAATGCTACGAGACGGCACGCGAGGAATATGCAGCCATCCCTGTCTATGCGGTGACTGAAACCCTGAGATATATTGACAAGCGTGGCGGTGGCAAGAATGTGCTCCGTGATGATTATCGCATCGTGCAGACTCCACAGACCTTTGACATCAGTTTGGCAAAACAGGCCTTCAACCAGGGTTACAAGGAACAGTTTACCGACGATGCATCCGTTGTAGAAAGTCTCGGCTGTCAGGTAGCGATGGTGGATGGAAATCGAGAGAACATCAAGATCACCACCCCATTCGACATCAAGATCGCTGAAGCATTGTTATCAGAATAAGAACAAGAGAATTCTTCTCTCTTCACTTAAAAATATGAGTAGTATTTTAGACCAAGACATCATGTTCCTGCCCGGCGTAGGACCCAAAAAGAAAGAGATACTGAGCAAGGAGCTCGGTATCAGCTCCTATGGTGACTTGCTGGAATACTACCCTTATAAATATGTAGATCGTTCGAGGATTTTCCACATCAGCGAACTCACCCCCGACATGCCTTATGTCCAGATCAAAGGCCGAATACTCAGTTACGAGGAGTTTGATACTGGCAAACGCAACAAGCGTCTTGTTGCCCATTTCTCCGATGGCTTCGGCGTGGTCGATTTAGTCTGGTTCCGCAGTTCCCAGTACATTCTCAAGACCTATCATGTAGGTACCGAATACATCGTCTTCGGCAAACCAGCCCTCTTTGGCGGCCGCTATCAGTTTGCCCATCCAGACATGGATGATGCCAGCAACCTGCAGATTTCAGAAATGGGAATGCAACCTTTCTATAATACCACCGAAAAGATGAAGAAGTACGGATTTTCCTCCCGCACCATTGAGAAGCTCACCAAGACCTTGGTAGGACTGCTTCCTCAATTGCCCGAGACATTACCCGACTCCATCACCTCCCGCCTGCATCTGATTTCCCGCGATGAAGCCTTCCGCTTCATCCACTATCCGCATACCCATCAGGAGATGCAGAAAGCACAGGTGCGACTCAAGTTTGAGGAACTCTTCTATGTGCAACTTAATATATTAAGGTACGCGAGCGACCAGCGGCGCAAATACCGTGGCTACATCTTCAACCGCATCGGCGACATCTTCCATGATTTCTATGCCCACCATCTTCCTTTCGAACTCACGGGCGCACAGAAACGGGTGATGCATGAAATCCGTGCCGATATGTGCAGCGGCCGACAGATGAACCGGTTGCTGCAGGGCGACGTGGGTTCTGGTAAAACCCTCGTGGCGCTGATGACCATGCTCATCGCCCTCGACAACGGTTATCAGGCCTGTCTGATGGCTCCTACCGAAATCCTTGCCGAACAGCACTTGCAGACCATCCGTGAATTTCTCAAGGGGATGGACATCCGGGTGGAACTGCTCACGGGTATGGTGAAGGGAAAGAAGCGCAAGGAAGTGCTCGATGCTCTGATTCGTGGAGATGTCCAGATATTGGTGGGCACACATGCCATCCTCGAAGACCCCGTGATGTTCGCCCATCTCGGCGTAGCAGTCATCGACGAGCAGCATCGCTTCGGAGTTGCCCAGCGTGCCCGCCTATGGGCAAAGAGCGAGAATCCGCCTCATGTATTGGTGATGACCGCCACGCCTATCCCGAGAACCTTGGCGATGACCATCTATGGCGATCTCGACGTGAGTGTGATAGACGAACTTCCGCCAGGTAGAAAACCCATCCAGACTTTGCATAAGTTTGACAACCAGTTGACCAGCCTCTACCAGAGCATCCGCCGCCAGATCAATATGGGCAGACAGGTTTATATCGTCTTCCCGCTAATCAAGGAGAGCGAAAAGAGCGACCTCAAGAACTTAGAGGAAGGATTTGAAACGCTGAAGGAAGCCTTCCCGGAGTTCCGCCTCAGCAAGGTACACGGACAGATGAAACCGGCAGAGAAGGAAGAAGAAATGGAGCATTTCGTGAAGGGCGAGACGCAGATATTGGTAGCCACCACCGTGATAGAAGTGGGTGTGAATGTGCCCAATGCCTCCGTGATGGTTATCCTCGATGCACAGCGCTTCGGACTTGCCCAACTCCACCAGCTCAGAGGCAGAGTGGGACGAGGTTGCGACCAGAGTTACTGCATCCTCGTCACCAACTATAAGTTGTCGGAGGAAACCCGCAAACGCATTGATATCATGTGTGATACAAACGATGGATTCCGCATCGCCGAAGCCGATCTCAAGTTCAGAGGACCGGGCGATTTGGAAGGAACCCAACAGAGCGGAATGGCTTTCGACCTGAAGATAGCCAATATTGCAAGAGACGGACAGATTGTACAGTTGGCACGCACAGAAGCACAGACCATCATCGATGCCGACCCACATTGCAACCTGCCTCAGAATACCCTGCTCTGGAACCGACTGAAAGAAATGAAGAAAACCCATATCAATTGGGCTGCAATCAGTTAGGGGAAACCATGACCGGGATTAAAAAGAAAATAACTGAGAAAGAAATCAGAGATAAAAAGGAATCAAGAGATGAAGGAGAAAAACAATATAGAAGAAGGCTTCCTTTTTGATGCAGAAAAAATCGGAAAGCAGGAAACGGACACACAGACATCAGAAGGCACAGAGTCCACAGATGCCCCTCTCCGTAGAGGAAGAAAGCGCTCCATGGTGACGGAAGACAGACCGCCCCTCACGCCAGAACAGATGAGAGAACTTCTGGAAGGCATCTCGGAGATAGAGACAGCTACAGGCATCCGATACATCCGTATCCACCTCACAGCCAAGATGTTGATAGGCATCCGGGAAAGTTCCGGCAAGGAGTTCACCATCAATCTCGGTGAACTGTATCAGGCCTATCAGAAATGCCTCCGCTTTACAAGTCCGGAAGTCAAGCGAATCATCTTTATGGGTCACTCTCCAGCCGTCACCCTGCTACGAATGCTGAAAGAAAAAGCACAGAATTTATCGTGAAAAAACGATAAAGGCTTCATGAGGGAATGAAACAGGCTTCATAAAGGAATGAAACAGGCTTCATGAGGAAACGAAAGTAATTTCAATAGAAAATGCAAATACTTTCGTACGAAACCTGCATAATTTTGCAAAAACGAAATACTGCAAAATTGATTTAAATCAAAAAGCGCTTCTTCTTAACAAAAGTTAAACATCAACTTTTCGCGTTAAATATCCCCTTATTCGTGTTAATGGCCTTGGCAGACTGGAATATTTTTCATATATTTGCAAAGTCTATTTAACAAAGTCACGCACATAAGGGGTTTTTACTTAGGTGTTTTGTAGTGGAATTTCATTTATGATTTCATTTCAATGGTGACGAACCTAAAAAAGAATATTAATTAAAAAGTATGAGTTTAAAAAAGAAAATAAAGAAGATTTCCGTAGTGGCATTGTTGGCGTTAACAACAGTGCCGTCATTTGGTCAAGACTTGCTTGCCCGTCAGGCACCAGTTGACCATCGCATGAAGTCGATAGACACATTAGCAGTATCTCATTATCGAATGATGGAAGATAGAGAGAATCCTTCAGCAGAGTTGTATCAGGATTTCTCCAACAAGTATGCTCACCGCCGGACTGCGCTTCCTGAGCACTTCCGTATCGACCTCCGTCATTTCTGCATGCCAACTCCAAGTCGCGTTGTCACAAGTAACTTCGGTTACCGTGCAAGCTTTGGCCGCCAACATAAAGGTATGGACATCAAGGTTTATATTGGCGACACAATCCGCGCTGCCTTCTCAGGCAAAGTTCGCATCGTAAGATATGAAGGTGGTGGTTATGGTAAGTACATCGTAATCCGTCACAATAATGGTTTGGAGACCATCTACGGTCACCTCTCTAAGCAGCTCGTTTCTGAGAACGAGGAGGTAAGAGCAGGCGATGTGATTGGTTTGGGAGGTAATACAGGTCGTAGTACCGGTTCTCACCTTCACTTCGAGACTCGTCTTTGCGGTGTAGCCCTCAACCCTGCGTTGATGTTCGACTTCCGCAATCAGGACGTTACTGGCGATTTCTACGATTTCCGTCGCGACTCTTACGAGCGTGAGTCTGCAGATGCCAATGCAGCTCGTGGCAAGATTGGCAATGGTGGTTACACCCGTGAGCAGGTTAATGGTGGCGAAGTGGGCAGATACAATGCCAACGCTGGTGGCGAGAAGCTTTACCACAAGGTTAAGTATGGTGAGACTCTGAATTCCATCGCCGAGAAGCGTGGTGTAACAGTAGATCAGATTTGCCGCCTCAACGGTTACAAGAAGGATAAGAAGCTGACTCCAGGTCAGATTATCCGCTACTCTTAATCTTAGGACTTTTACAACAATACTTTTTCAATAACAACCATAAAGCAGGAATCTCTGGGAGGAGGTTCCTGCTTTTTTCGTTATATAATCATTTCAGGAGAGGCTAACGTTAATGTTGTTGAAAAAAAGAGAGAATAGGTTGTATTTTCAACAGAAAATATTACTCCAGAATCTCCAAACGATTTTGGTTTTTAAAAAGAAGAATCCCCAAATGTTTATATCGACATAGCGGGAATTGCTACTTGTCTCGCTAAAGTCGAAAAGTGCCTAAGGAAGGGCACTATTGTGCCAAGGTAAGGGCACTTTTGCGCCCGGGCAAGAGCACTTTTGTGCCCCCCGAGAAACGACAATGATGTACAAGTAAGACACTACTTGTAACTCCGAAATACAGATTTCTATCTATCAGAGATACGAGACGTAAACATTTTGAGGCTATTGTTCTTTTTTCTGAAATTATTATCGTACTTTTGCAAGTGTATTTACTTATTTTATAATAATGTATGGCAAAGAAAGATGTCAAAAATACAAGAAAGTAAACAAAAGATAAGAAGCGTATGGATTCATTATTTCTACTTCAGTTTGCATGTTTTATATTCATGCTCATCAATGCCTTCATCGTAGCACTCTCTCATCTGCATGTAAGATGGGAGAACAAGCGGTATGAGCGTTCACGATGGATGATTGTTGGCGCCTTAATAGGGTTAGCGATACAATATGTGCTGCAGATGACTTTCGGGTTCCGTGCTATGCACGATGATTTAGGGGCGGTCATCAACATCCTCCTCTATACCCCCTGCTTCTCGCTCATCTCCATAGGAATCTACAACATAGAAACCACCCGTGCTAACCTCAGAAAGATGATACTGATATGCAGTGGTATTTATGCTGCCATCATTGTGGTCTTTTGCGTGGGTATCTGTCTTCATCATAGCCTGTATATCAGAGAAGGGCTTTATTTGATGCTTACTTTGTTTTGCGTAAGTGTTTTCTATTGCATATACATGATTATTCAGGAGATGATTAGGCGTAAAAATATGTTGGAGACAATGGCGGCAACGGATTTGTTGCCTTACGTAAGATATTCGCGTGCAAGTGTAGTCATTCTATGGCTCGCAGTTCTCGCTATGCCAGTTGCCATTTTTTCTACCACCTTATTATATATAGTAGGTCCTGCCGTATTGCTTGCCTTGTTGTTCTTCAACCTTACGTTTATCGCTCTCGGCAACAGTTATATTCCAACAGAAGAGCTATTGGATAAAGAAGAGGAAAGTCAACGATGTGGGGGGGGCAAAGGAAAAACCTTTACAGCAATTATCTGAGGAACGCAGGAACTTTATCCAAAACAGTCTTGACCAATGGTGTATGGATTTGGGCTATAAGGATTGTAATGTGAACATGTTGACGCTTTCTCGTACACTTTGTATATCTAAGAACGAATTGAGCCTGTTTTTCGATCAATGCTTGCACTCTAACTTCCGAATATGGCTCAGTGAGAAACGTCTCAACGCTGCAAAAAAGATGATGTTGGAATATCCAGATTATAGCAACGACATCATTTCAGCTGAGTGTGGATTCTCTTGTCGAACTCATCTTTACCGAATCTTCAAGACAAAAGAAGGCTGTTCTCCTACAGAATGGAGAGACTTCCAATCTACATATGCAGCACAAAATGATTCAAATGGAGCATAATCATTTTTTCGTAAAATACCAAAGAAAAAGCAAGATTTTTATCGAAAAACAGCCAAAAAGGTGTCGCATTCCTACGAATGCGACACCTTTTTGGTATGAATGCGACACATGAACAGGTAAAAACTGCACCTTCTTTCGGAGAAATTCACTATATTTGCGACATGAAGGAAATAATAGAAACTATGCCAAGGATAGAATTAGCCCTGATCATCATCGGGGTGTTTGTACTCATATTAGGTATTATCTTGGGATATGCCATGATACATGAGTACAGGATGTATCTTGAGAATCATTGGAAGGCTCGCTATAGCTTTCGTGACTTCATCAAGAGAGAACGCTTTTATATCTATTTGCTGTTGGCATCCATATTTATCTTCCTGACAAACCTCTTGTATTTCTTAGCGTGAGTTTCGGTTAGAATGGATGAATTAGCTTTATGGTGGATACCTGTCTTACAATTGGAGACAGATCCTTACCTTTACGATAAAAAACAAATGAATGATATGGTAAATTATTTGACAACAAAGAATCGACTGCTGGTTGCAATGCTTGCATTTATTCTTCCTTTTTCTTTTGCGAAAGCAGAAGTAAAAGAAGATGGAAAGACTATTTCGCAAGGCTGGTACGTCGGTATTGAGGGTGGAATGCCTTTCGGTTTCTCTACTTTCTCAAGTTTCGGACATGACAAGACGCACCTCGGTTGGGCTGCTGGCTTATATGGGGGCTATCGTTTCAACTCCATCTTCTCGGCTGAGTTATCTGCCAAGTATGGAGAGATGAACTTGTCTGCACAAGACTGCTGCGTAGAACGTAACTATTGGTTGGGTAGCGACGGTGTACTTTACAAGGCAGGTGTCTTAGGCATGGATAGTTGGGAGTATGCCAATCTGAAAAGCCATGTCAGAATGGGACAATATGGGGCAAGAGTGAATATCAATCTCCTTGGACTGTTCCATAAGACAGCTAACAGCCGATGGGATTTGGCTGTTTCACCTCATATATATGCAGTAACGACCAAGGCTGATATCCAGACTATAGCCGATGAAGCCAAGGTAATGAAAGGTTCTACCAACTGGCATCTGGGTTATGGCGCAGACTTGCAGGTTGGTTATCAACTGACTTCATGCCTTAAATTGGGCATCTATTCCGGTTTGACTCGTCTTACTGGCAAACGTATGGACGGAATGCCTGAGCATCTGCATAAGAACAACTTCGTTTGGGAAAGCGGCATCAGACTGGGCATCAGCTTCACCAAGGCAAAGAAAAGGAAAATGATGGAAACCTCAACCATTCCTCAGCCGGAAGTCCAGCAACAGCTGACTACCCCAGAGGAGAACACCCAACAGCAAGAGACGGCTACCAAGGCGGATAAGGCAGAAACCAAGGTTGCAGAACAAGACATTGCTGAAACCTCAGAGGTGAAATTCCCTGTTATCTACTTCGATTTCAACAGTATCGCCATCAACCCTGACGAGGAATCCAAGCTGAACGAAATCCTCCATATATTAAAGGAGAATCCGGATATGAAGGTGACGGTGACAGGCTGGTGCGACACCAGGGGCAGCGTGGCGGTGAACAAGCGCATTTCTCGCCAGCGAGCAGAAACCCTGAAGGCCTGGCTGGTAAAGAAAGGCATAGCGGCAAGCCGCATTTCGGCTGCAGGTAAGGGAAGCGACGGATCTCGCGAAGCCCAGAAAGCTCGCCGAGTAGAGACTAAAGACAATCATCAGTAACCCATAAAACAAGATAGAAAAATGAAAGCAAAAAGAAGATTTAATATTTGGTTATGGGTGCTGTTATGCGTCCCATGCCTCTTGGCAAGCTGCGACCATGATGTTCATAATGGTGAGGATGAGGGTGGTTTGTCAGTATCGCTCACTTGGGCAGATGAAGCCGACCAAGCTACGGAAGTGAAAGATGTGAAGCTTTGGATATTCAATGCCGATGACGGCTCGCTTGTAGAGGAAAAACAATATGGCGGTGCTCAGGAGGTGGCAAGCCAACGCTTCGCTCTTCCTGTAGGGCATTATCAGATTCTGGCTGCCGCCAATCTCACAGAGCCGTTCTTCACCACTGACCAGACCAGGGCTTTGACTAATTGGAACAATATCCAGATAGGTTTGACCAATCCTAAGGATGTAAGGAACAATGCCTATTTCGGAGTTGCCGATGTGAAGATAGATAACAAGGAAGGCAGCTATGTGGTGCAAAACCCAATGAAGAGCGTGCTTTCGGAACTGACCGTCATCATTGAGAATGTGCCGAAAGGCACAGAGATGAGTGGCAAGGCTTTGGATTGTGCCTGTTGTCTGTTCCCTACACAGAAGAATGGTGATGGAGACTACGGTTTGCCGAGCATAGAGCCAACGGAAGTGGAAATGCCTACTATCTTGGCTACTGAGTCAACTTTGCAATCAGAAGTCATTCGGCTGATGCCGACCATACAGGGAAGTTCCGCCTCTCATGTTTATCTCCGACTACTGCTGCCTAACGAGACCTTGCAGGAGTTTGACATCACTGCTCCTAAGATGAATGTAGGTGGAAAGTATGAGCTAAGGTTCAAATACGAAGAAATGCAGCCAAAGATGAATCTGGAAGCTACCATCAACGGTTGGACGAACCTCAACAATGAAGTAGAAATATAATAATAACTTTTAAAATATTGATAAGATGAAAAAGATGACGAAGTTTTTCGCCCTTGCACTCTTGGCAGGTGCAATGGTTTCATGCAATACAGAAGATACAGCTTCTACAACAGCAAATGGTAAGGTAGCCGTACAGTTTACTGGTGGTATCAGCATAAACACCCGTGCCAGCGAAACCACTTGGGACAACGGTGACCGTATCGGCATCACCGACATCGGCAACGATACCCAGTACGGCAACGTGCCTTTCATCCTGAAAAACGGGAAATTTGAGGCAGAAGGAAAGGTCATCTATATCGAAGATACAAAGACCCATACTTTCCGCGCCTACTATCCGTACAACGCGGCGGGAGGCATCCTCGCAGCCACGACCGATGCCACGGCGCAGCAGAACCAGCCTGCCATCGACTTCCTCTTTGCTTCAGGAGCCACGGGAGACAAAAACAGCCCGGTGGTGAGCTTTACCGACAAAACCTACAAAGGCGGTGAAGACAACTCCTTCCACCACCGCATGAGCCGGATAACCCTTACCTTCGAGGCGGGCGATGGTGTGGATTTCAACGTGGTCAAGCCAGAACGTTACACGCTGGACGGATTGTTACTCACTGGTACGTTCAACACGGCCGACGGTATTGCCACCGCAGACAACGGGGCACAGACCGGAGAACTGACCATGGATCTGGCAGACGGCAATCTCACGTCATCGGTCATTCTCTTCCCGCAGACAGTTGCATCCCTGCCGTTGGTTGTGAATTACAAAGGTCAGGAATATCCTGCCACTCTCACCATGCCCGAAGGCGCACTGCAGGCGGGCAACAACTATACCTATACCGTCAAGGTACGCAACAAAGTCCTTGAAGTCAGCGAAGCCACCATTGCAAAGTGGAACGATATAGACGGTGGAGATGTGGGTGCTGACCTGTAAGATTTTAATAATTAATCGATTAGAATGAAGAATTATGAGACATAGATTATTTATCCCCGCAGCCACCGCACTGCTGTTCGCCCTCGCCGCCTGCACACAGGACGAACTGGCTGACGGTAGCCGTCTGTCCAAAGAGGAATATCCTATAGTCATCCATGCCACCGGACTGTCCGTGGAGGCAGCCCCATCAACCCGTGCCTCCGTGGACGGCGACTGGCAGGGCGTCACTTCCGTGGCACTCAAGATTGGCGATGCGGTAAAGGAATACACCGTTACGACTACGGATGCCGACGGATACAAGAGCGCCACGCTTTCACGCGAGAACGACCCGTACTACTGGACCAGCCGCAACCCGATTACCGTATCGGCATGGTGGCCCTTCAACAATGCCGACATCACACAGATGCCTGCCGTGAAGGTGGCAGAAGACCAGAGCATATTGGCTGACTTCCAGAACAGCGACTTCATCGCCGCTGAGAACCGGAAAGTGGAATTTAACAACCCTACCTTGGAGTTCAACCACCGCACGGCACGCGTAGCAATCGAACTGAAGCCTGGCACGGGATTCACGAGCGTCGCTGGTGCCACGGTGAGCCTCGTGAGCCTGTCCGCCGATAACGGCAACCCGACCGCCATCAAGACTTACAACGCAAGCGGCAACACCTACGAGGCACTGACCGCCCCGCAGACCGTTGCGGCAGGCAAGCCGTTCGTCAAGGTGGAACTCGGCGGCGGCACCTTCTACTTCCGTCCGCAGAACAACGTCGTGCTGGCAGCGGGCAACCGTTATACCTACACCGTAAAGGTGAACGCCACCGGTCTGACGTTAGAGGGATGCACCATCGGTGACTGGGCTGACGGCGGTGGCGAGAGCGGCGAGGCTGAGGATTTGGGCTATTCTATACAGAACGACGGCAGTTACATGGTCTATAACGCCAAGGGCCTGCTGGCATGGAACGAAGCCGCACAAAAAGACGAATCAATAAATTGCACCCTCACCGCTGACATCGACCTGACGGGTAAGGATTGGACACAGATAGGCACATGGCCTGGCTACTCCGGCGTCTTTAATGGGCAGGGACACCGCATTAAGGGATTAAACTTTTCTGCAGCGACTACTGAACTTTTTGGGTTATTAAATCACCGTGGTGTGATAAAGAACCTACAACTCATAGATGTGAATCTGTATGGCAGCAATGGATCAGCAGCTGGAATAGTGGATCAAAATGAGGGTCAAATCATTGCCTGCTCTGTGACGGGAAATATTTCTGCATATGGTAGAACTTGTGGTATAGCCGATTTAAATTATGGCAGTATCACCGCTTGCTGGTTCAACGGCACATTGAAAGATTATGAATCTGGAGCTATAGTGCGTTATAACTACGCTACTATAACTTCCTGCTATTGGGGAGGCAATGTCGGGCAAGGAGCATTCCGTAATGAAGGAGGAACGGTAGATGCCACGAAGGTGGACGGCGCAACCGTGAAATGGCAGACAGCCGTCGACGGCATGAACACCGCCCTCACCGACAATGACTACCAGTGGGCACTCGGCAACGACGGTCTGCCCGTACTGCAAAAGAAACAATAACAACCCCTAAACAACACGCATCATGAAACGAACAAACATCCATATATTCGCAGTCCTCGCCCTGCTGCTCGGTCTTGCCGCCTGCACACAGGACGAAGCAGGCTTCCTGCCTAAAGGGGCGGAAGGCACACCCATCGTCTTCACCGCCACGGGGCTGAATCCCGCCGCGACAGCCACCGCCGGCACCCGTGCCCCAGCGGACGGCAATTGGGAGGGTGTGCAGAGCGTGGCAGTTCTGATGGACGGCACGGTGAAGACGTACAACGTGACGCTCACCACCGCCGACCCCACCAGCGCCACGCTGACCTCCACCGACCCGTACTACTGGACCAACCACAACGACATCACCGTCACAGCGTGGTGGCCCTACACCGCTGGCGAGACAACCCCACCTGCGGTAAAGGTAAAAGCCAACCAAAGTGCCCAGAAGGACTTTAAGGGCAGCGACCTCATCGTAGCCGACGGACAGACGGTGACTTACGGTAGCCCCACGCTTCGCTTCACCCACAGCACGGCGCGAGTGACCATCGTTCTGACGGACTACACCGAGGGGCTGGCATCCGTGCAGATGACGGGACTCAACACCGAAGGCGACAACCCGGATATAATCGTCCCGTATGACAAGGGTAGCAACACCTACACCGCCATCGTCGCCCCGCAAAGTGTGGCAGCTGGCACGACCTTTATCACCTGCACCTTCACTAACGGCAAGACCTTCGTTTATAAGATGAAGAATGCTACCGACTGGCAGGCGGGCGGTGAATATACCTACACCGTCTCCCTCGCTGCGGCAAAAGACCTGGGCTATACCATAGAGAGCGACGGCACCTACACCGTGACCTCCGCCGATGGCCTGATGAATGTAGCCGAATTAGTGAACGGAGGTAAGAGCGACATTAACATTACCCTCGACACAGACATTGACCTCACAGGCAAAGACTGGACACCGATAGGCACAGACTACGACAACTCATACAAAGGCACCTTCGACGGTGGCGGCCATACCATTACGGGGCTGACCTTTACGACAAATGACGAATATGCGGGTCTGTTCGGCTGGCTCAATAGAGCTGGTACGGTGAAGAACGTGGTGATGGAGGGCGTACAGATAACAAGCAATCAAATATATGGCGGCAGTATTGGCGGCGTGGTAGGATATAGCTGGGGCACCATTGAAAACTGCTCGGTGTCGGGCAGCGTCAGCGGCACGGTGTATGTCGGCGGTGTGGTGGGTGCTCAAATAGACGGTTCCATCACCGGATGCAGTTCCTCTGCCACAGTGAAGGGAACGGTCGATGTCGGCGGCGTGGCAGGTCAGACGAATTCGAGTGCCACCCTGACCGCTTGCTATGCCACGGGCAACGTGACCATAGAAATAAACCCCGCAAAGAATATCGCTGGCGGCAGTCTGGTGGGAATGAACGCAGGAAGCAGCCTCCTTGCCTGCTATGCCACGGGCAACGTAACCAGTACGGGTAGTAGCACTGGCCAAGTACATATCGGCGGCTTTTTGGGAAATAACTACACCACCGTGACCGCCGGCTATTGGAAGAACAATCATGAACAAGGCATCGGCTACAATAGGGAAAGCACCGGAGCCACGAAGGTGGACGGCACTGTCGTTACCTGGCAGAAAGCCGTCGATGCCATGAACACCGCCTTGCAGAACGCAGGCTCAAAGTGGCGTTACGAACTTAACGGAGCATTGCCTACCTTGAGGAAGCAGTAAGCTGTTGCGGGCGGAAATGTTCCGCCCGCAACGAACATTAAACGACAAGGGTCTATATGCCACGATGAAAAGGTGGCGTATAGACCCTTGATTATATGGTGATATTCGTAATCTACATCTCCGCTTTCTGTTTTTATGAATTGCTCAGATTCTTAATGATTTCCAAAGACAGCTGGGTAGCTTTGGCAACCTGTTCGGAAGAAAGTCCCATTGCCAGCAATCGTTGTGCTGTTTCTGTGTTGGCCTCATGTTTGCCTTCTGCTCTACCTTTCTCTATACCTTCAGCAATTCCTTCTTCCTTACCTTTCGCCATACCTAATTCCATTCCCTTTTCCATACCTTCAGCTATACCTTCACGCTTAGCGGTGTCTACGGAATTCTTGATGTCGCGATATGCCATCTTGCTGGTCTCGTACTCCCTCATTTCCAGCGGAGTAAACTTGGCTATCTCGGCTTCCTCGAAGAGACGGTCGAAGACTTTATCGCACAGTTCTTTAGGGCGCTGGGTAAGCTTATAGAGGTTCTTCAGAGCATAGAGCCACTTCTCGTAGAGCGTATCCAGTTCTTCCAGGGGTTTGTTGAACTTGGAAATCTCTACATAAATATATTCGAGTTTGTCGTAAAATACTTTGTGGGTAGCTGTGTCGCACAACTGCACATGATGGCGGATTTTCTCCTTGTCGAAAGCATCCTCGTTCATGCTGAAGTTGAGCAGGGCTATGGTATAGACATGATTGAGCTTGAAATCCCATTCACTCCCCTTTGGTGCCTGTTCACGGATAGGGAAGGTTGAGTAGAAAAGGGCGCGATCCTTGAAATACGTCTGGTAGGCATTCTGCATTTCTACGATGAACTTCTCACCGTTTTCGCCTTCGCAATATACATCAAAGATGGCTCTGCGGTCGGTATAGACATCTCCCACGTGCTCTGGGTTCAGATACGACACATCCTTCACAACCTGTTTGCCATTAAACAAGCTGTTGAGGAAGCAAATGAGCAAATCCTTGTTCATTGCTGTTCCAAAAATTCGCTTGAAGCCGAAGTCGGTCAGCAAGCTGATGTATCTTTCTTCTACCTGTTTCATAATCATCTGTTTTAAATATCCATACCGCAAAGGGCTACTCTAGTTAAAAGAATGATAAAATATTTTCTAATTTAATAATTGCTTAACCAGTTGATTCACATTTAAATTCTTTTGGATGCAAATATACTGCAAAATCTTGATAACGCCAAATATTTGAATGAAATTAACATCATTATTGGTCAAATAATACTAAAGAGGGTGTGTCACAAGTCTAAATAATGGCAGCCCGTTTCAACCGTACAGTTAGAAAAAGTTCTGCCCGCAACGAACATTAACCGACAAGGGTCTATATGCCACGATGAAAAGGTGACGTATAGACCCTTGTCGTAAAATTATACTTCCTTCCAATCAACCAGTCCCTTTCCCATATCATCCAGTTCTATGGCAAGGGCTATCACTTTGCGCTTATCAGCCTTGAAAGGTTCGGCATACTGCTTGGCTTTCATCTGCTCTTCGGCAGCATCCACGCCGCCGTTTCATAAAGCGCTTGTCTTACCTCAGAATTAGGAAATCCTAAAATATAAACTCCCATCTGGTAATCCTTAATGGTAAGATAACCAGACTGATAGAGGAACTGTTCAGCTCCTCTGCCTGTCACATCCGATGTCTCTATGGTTTGGCGAAGAATGGTGCACGGATCAAAATTACCCAATTTGAGTTCCATGTCATCCACAAACTTAGGCAACAGGGAGGTTGCCCCCGATGAAGCCCAATAGTTCTTCAGATCAGAATCAGCCAAGGCATTGATGAGACTGAACGGATTGAATACATCCACCATATTGCGGCGACTGAAATGATAGCCGTCATAATATGCCGTAAGTTGTGCTATAGCTTCATCGAATGTCCAGTCTGATGACAGGTCGCTTCACCCATTCCTTCTCCATCTGCATAATCTTTAATCCCTCGAAGAGTTCCTTCTTACCCATGAAATAGGCTTCGAGCGTATCGACCAGCACGGATTTACCAAAGCGGCGTGGGCGGATTAGGTAATTATAAGTTTTCCCCTTGTTGGCAAGTTGCCAGATGATATCTGTCTTGTCAACATAAAGGTATCCACCCTTTCTGATTTTCTCAAAAGACTGGATACCTACTGGTAATCGTCTATCGTTTGTCTCTACCATATTTCCTAATCTATCGTTATATGAACTTTTCCGCAGAATTACGGTTTTATTTTCATATCAGCAAGAGATTTCGGGGAAAAGTTACTGAAAAAGTTGGGGATTCCCAGGTTTTATAAGGTGAAGATGAGACCACACATGCCAGCCGCAAGAAGATGAACCTTGTGTGCGGTGGCATTTATGCAGCCTTATGTTGGAGACAATGGCATTTCAGCCGAATGTGGCTTCTCTTCCCGTTCCTATCTCTATCGCATATTCAAAGAGAAAGAAGGTTGCTCCCCAACTGTCTGGAGAGCGAAAAAAACATCATAAGCAACCCGACAAAGGGCATATAATTATATGGTGATGTTGCGATAGTACCGCCCTAACTATACAAAAACAGGTAGTTAGGGCGGTGGTATCCTTGCAGAATTCATTTTTTTTGTTTATCTTTGCACCGGTAAGATTGAGTTTGTTCTATACCCGTTTTGTGGCAAACAACAGTGGGCAGGATAAGAACTTCTGGAGTAATATGCGTAATTCTGGAAGTAGAACCGCCTGGAGTGGTTATGCTTTTGAGCAGGTATGCCTGCATCATATTCCACAAATAAAGAAGGCTTTAGGTATTTCTGGTGTTTTGGCGAATGTTTATTCCTGGTCTTGCCGTCCTTTTGTGGATGCTACCGGTGCAGAATGGAGAGGAGGTCAGATTGACATGCTGATAGATCGTGCTGATGGAGCTATCAATATCTGTGAGATGAAATATGCCAAGGATGAGTTTGTGATAGATGCCGGCTATGAGCAGCGGCTGCGTGACAGGATGTCTTCCTTCTCCGTGGCGACCAAGACGAAGAAGGCATTGCTGCATACCTTCATCACTACTTATGGGGTGAAGCAGAATATGCATAGCGGATTGGTGAATAGTGAGGTAAGGATGAATGATCTTTTTGAAAAAGCAAACACATAAAGTATCTTTTTTTTGACAGACTATAAAAAAAGTTCCATTTTATAAAGCAAAAAAGGTGGATCTGCACTCTACAAATCCACCTTTTTCGCTTTATAAATAGAGCTAATGTGCTCTTAATTCTTATTTTCCTAATCCAGAAATCACATTACAGAATACTTAACAATCCACTGTTACAGGATTCCAAACAGTCGCAAGACATCATTCAGATTCGCCACTACCAGCAGCAGAATCAAGATACCGAAACCAACAAACTCGGCACGCTCCATGAACTTATCGCCTGGCTTGCGACCGGTAATGATCTCATACAACAGGAAGAAGACATGACCGCCATCCAATGCAGGAATAGGCAGGATGTTCATAAACGCCAAGATGATGCTCAGGAAGGCTGTCATCATCCAGAACGCATGCCAATCCCACATGGATGGGAACAGACTGCCCAATGCGCCGAAACCGCCTAAGCTCTTGGCACCCTCCTTGGAGAAGACATACTTCATATCGCCTACATAACCTGCCAAGACATTCCAACCATACTTGATGCCGGCTGGGAAACTCTCGAAGAATCCATAACTGATATGGGTTGGCTGATAGTCCATCATCACAGGATGATTGTAGAAACCTAACTTCACGCCTTCGTCTGTGGACTCAAACTGTACTGCCAAGTTGAGGGTATCTGCTGCAGAATTCTTATTACCAACGCCTGCACGCAATACAGTCAGGGTGCCAGTAAGAGCCTTCAAGCTGTCTTTAGGTGTCTGCGCTACGGAAAGCACATCATCCACTCTGCCCAACTCCTCGGTCAACTCATTATAGGAATCCACCTTCTTGCCGTTGACGCTCAGGATGCGGTCGCCCTTCTTCAGACCAACCTTGGCTGCAGGAGAATTCTGCATCACGCTATCAATCTGCAACGGAACGAAGACCTCTACAAAACGAGGACTTTCCTTGATCATGTCGAGCATGTTCAGATCGCCTGGAGTCTGGATGCTCACCTTCTTGCCGTTGCGCAATACATCTACACGCTGCGCCTTGGAGAGCTCACGGAACAGGTCGCCATCATAGGTTTTGAACTCGCCCAAGTCTGTAGATAAGAGAATATCATGGTCCTGGAAACCTAATTTCTTGGCTTCGGTATTGAACTTCATACCCTGTTTCATATCCTTGGTAGCCACATAGGTATCGCCCCAATGGAACATCACCATGGAATAGATAAAGAGAGCCAAGACGAAATTGACCAGCACACCACCTATCATGATGAGGAGACGCTGCCAAGCCGGTTTGCTACGGAACTCATAAGGCTGTTCTGGCTGCTTCATCTGTTCGGTATCGAAACTCTCGTCGATCATACCCGAAATCTTACAATAGCCTCCCAATGGCAACCAGCCCATTCCATAAGTAGTATCTGAATTCTTTGGCTTGAACTCAAAGAGGTGGAACCATGGGTCGAAGAAAAGATAGAACTTCTCAACTCTTACACCGAAGAGTTTGGAGAAGAAGAAGTGTCCGCCCTCATGGAGCAGCACCAAGATGGAAAGCGAGAGCATCAGCTGCAACGCTTTGATCAAAAATACTTCCATTAATTATTGATTATTCTGATTATTGATTATACCTTATTATATATGATGCATCAGTTCGGTGGCAATGCGGCGAGCCTCGGCATCGGTCTGCAGATAGACGTCGAGGTCGGGCTGACTGTCGAAGGTGGCTTTCGCCATCACCTCTTCGATGATGTCTGCCATCTGCAGGAATCCACATTCGCCACGACGGAAGCCGGCATTGACGATTTCATTGGCTGCATTGACGATGCAGGACATATTACCGCCCTTGCGGATGGCGTCAAAGCAGAGTTGCAGACACTTGAACTTCTTGTAGTCTGGTTCGAAGAACTGCAAATCCTGTGTCTTGAAAAGGTCGAGACGCTCGCCCTTCAAAGGCAGGCGCTGAGGGAAGGAGAAGGCATACTGGATAGGCAGGCGCATATCCGGCACGCCCAACTGGGCCTTGACGGCTCCGTCCATAAACTGCACGGCACTATGCACCACGCTCTGCGGATGGATGAGCACCTGTATCTTGTCGGCAGGTACGCCGAAAAGCCACTTCGCTTCAGTCACCTCAAATCCCTTGTTCATGAGAGAAGCGGAGTCGATGGTTATCTTGGCGCCCATATCCCAGGTAGGATGCTTGAGGGCATCGGCTGCCGTTACCTTCTCCAACTGCTCGTGGGTGAAATTGCGGAAAGGTCCGCCCGAACAGGTAAGGAGTATCTTGTCGATCTCGTTCTGATCCTCGCCCACCAAACTCTGGAAGATAGCGCTATGTTCGCTATCTACCGGGAGGATAGGCGCATGATACTGCTGAGCCAACTGGCAGATGAGTTCACCTGCCACAACGAGGGTTTCCTTATTGGCCAGACAGATTTTCTTGCGGGCCTTGATGGCATGGATGGTTGGTTCCAATCCAGAGAAGCCCACCATAGAGGCAAGCACCATGTCGATAGGGTCAGCCTCCACGATGTCGCAGAGAGCCTGTGCACCAGCATAGACCTTGATGTCAGGTTCGTCGCGGAGCAGATCCTGCAACTCCTCATAAAGTGTCTCATCGGCGATGACGACGGCAGCAGGATGAAACTTGTGCGCCTGGGCAGCCAGTTCCTTCACACGATGGTTGGCGGTGAGGCAATAGACCTCGTAAAGGTCGCTATGCTGTTCGATGACATCCAGCGCCTGTGTGCCGATGCTTCCCGTAGAACCGAGAATACATATCTGTTGTTTTTTCATTACTCTTGAAATTAGGACTTCAGAAGAGTAAAGCCATTGAATTCTTCACTCTTCACTTAAATTACAGTTCGAGCAATCCTTCCGGAATTGCCATTCTGATTTCTTTCTTCTCTGCATTCACTTCCTCGATGAGGTCGTTGCTGGCAGGAATCAGCACTTCCTCTCCCTCCGGGGTAGTCACCTCGAAGAGGAGATTGATAGTGGAATCATCCACATGATCGATGGTGCCCACCACCTTGCCGGTAGGAACATCCACCAGTCGGAAACCAATGATTTCAGCCCAACTCATGTGTTCACCATCGCTATCGGAAAGATGGCGCGGGAAATACACCTCGCAGCCTGTATAGTTGCGAGCCTGTTCCTGCGTATCAATATCCTCAAACTTCACCAGTACGTTTTCATCATTCTTAAAGCGGTATTCCTCCATATAGAAAGGAACGAGGATGCCGTTGATGTCGAGCACGAGATACTCCGCATCCACACGGTCGAAAACATCATCTGTAATAGCGAAGGTGATTTCTCCCTTCACGCCGTGAGGCTTTCCGAGCTTACCTATCTTATATACGTCGTCACGTCTTATCATATCCCATAGAAATTAATCCTCCACACGGGTAATCTTGGCACCCAATGCGTTGAGGCGGTTTTCGATGTCCTCATATCCGCGGTCTATCTGTGCGATATTGGCGATACGGCTGGTTCCGTTGGCGCTCATGGCTGCTATCAGCAGGGCGATTCCGGCACGGATATCCGGGCTCGTCATTCTGCCAGCACGGAGCGTGAGCTTATGGTCGTGACCTACCACCACAGCACGGTGAGGGTCGCAAAGGATGATCTGCGCACCCATGTCGATGAGTTTATCCACAAAGAAGAGACGGCTCTCGAACATCTTCTGATGGAAGAGGACGCTACCGCGAGCCTGGGTAGCCACTACCAGCAGGACGGAGAGAAGGTCTGGAGTCAAGCCTGGCCAAGGAGCATCCGAGAGAGTCATGATGGTGCCGTCGATAAAGGAATCGATGACATAATGCTTCTGTTCTGGAATGAAGAGATCATCGCCCTCTACCTTGATTTTCACACCCAAGCGGCGGAAGGCATCAGGAATGATTCCCAAATTCTTGACCGATACGTCCTTGATGCGGACACCAGCACCACACATGGCAGCCATTCCGATGAAGGAACCCACCTCGATCATATCCGGCAGAATGGTATGTTCGGCTCCATGCAGACTCTCCACGCCCACGATGGTGAGGAGATTGCTGGCGATACCGCTGATGCGTGCTCCCATCGCATTGAGCAGATGGCAGAGCTGCTGGATATAGGGTTCGCAGGCTGCATTATAGATGGTGGTAGTACCCTTGGCGAGCACAGAAGCCATGATGATATTGGCGGTACCCGTAACGGAAGCCTCATCGAGCAGCATATAGCAGCCCTTCAAGTGGTCTGCCTCTATCTGATAGACATTGCGCTCGTCATCATGCATAAACTTGGCTCCCAAATATTTGAAACCCAAGAAGTGAGTGTCGAGACGACGGCGACCAATCTTGTCGCCACCCGGCTTGGCAATCGTAGCCTTTCCGCAACGGCCCAAAAGCGGACCAATCATGAGCACGCTGCCACGAAGAGAGGAGCATTTCTTCACAAACTCTATGCTGTCCAGATAGTCGAGATTGAGTTCATCGCTCTGGAAAGTATAATCGTTGCGGCTATTCTGTGTCACCTTGACTCCGATTTCCTTCAGCAACTTGATGAGATTGTTGACGTCGAGGATGTCCGGCACGTTCTTGATGCGCACAGGATCCTTGGTTAAAATCGTGGTACAGATAACCTCCAATGCCTCATTCTTGGCACCTTGTGGGACAATCGTTCCCTTGAGCGGGTGGCCGCCCTCTATGATGAATGACTCCATAAGCTACTTATTATTCCTTTTCTTGTTATTTTTCTGAGAAGCATTATTATTTTTCTGAGAACCGTTCTTCTGAGCATTATTTCTCTGCCCATTGTTGTTTTTCTGCAGCACATTATCGTGAACCAGCACCAGTTTCTCAAACTTGAAGTTCTTCAGGTCGAGGTGGATCTTGCCATCGGTAAAACGGGCCAGGTCGGCAGCCACCTTTTCCTCATCACAGGAACCGTGGCTCCATTGTGCCAGGTCGCGTCTCATCTGATTGGCAGTCAGCTTCACCAGTTCATCACGCTCCTTTCCCGGCTCCATATTCTTCAGTCTGTCGAAGAGTTCAAACATCATGGAGCCATAGTGGCGCACAGGGATTCTCGTCTTCGGATAATCCATCGGATCGGGTCTTTTGGCAATATCCTCAGCCTGCTTAACGGCAAAGGGATAGTCGATATCGAGCTTGAAACCGCTCATGATGGCGAGATGGTCCCAGAGTTTGCGATGATGTTCCTCGGCATCTGCACCATCAGGAAACATGTGGTCCATGATGGCGATAATAGACTCCGCACAATGCTGGCGCTCAGCACGGTCTTTGATGCCGACGGCATGATCGACCATACTCTGAATCTCCCTGCCATATTCCGGCAAGACCAACTTTTCGCGTTGGGTATTGTAATCTAATCCTTCTATATTCATTCTAATGATGATTGATGAATGTTCTTTTTATATTATATATGAGAAACCCGCCGTTAGAGCAGTTTCTTCCCTTAGAGCAGTTTCTTCGGCATCTTGGCCACAAAGTCCTTCAGATAGAAAGGAACGAAGTAAGCCACATCCTCGAACTTGCCTTCCACGAAGCGCTTCTCTGCCAGCGGAGCCATGTTCTTCGCCAACGGTTCGATGCCCTTCACGAGTCGGGCATTCGGATGATTGATGACCTCCATACATTTCTCGGCTCCATTTCCGAAGAAATAGACAGTTCCACGGTCGAGATACTCCTTGTAGGTTTCAGCATCCACGATATCAGCCTGGATAGGGCGCACCTCCTTCAGGGCACGATCCATCACCTTGGCATAGACTTCCATTCTGCGGGCATCAAGCATAGGAACGATAAGCGCATCTTCCTCAGCCGGATGCTCACCGAGCAATACAGGAACAGCCATCAGTTCGAGCGTAGGGATGGAGATGAGCTTCACATCACGGCCATAGCAGATTCCTTTCGCCATACTGACTCCGATGCGGAGACCGGTATAAGAACCAGGACCGCAACTTACCGCCACAGCCTCCAAAGGAATACCATGGGCATCTATGAAACTAAGAGCCTCATCTACGTAAACACCTAACTTAACTGCATGGTTAGGACCGCTGTGATCTTCCTTGTTGAAAACCACCTGTCCATTATCACTAATTGCTACTGAGCACACGTCGGTACTCGTTTCAATATTCAATATACAAGACATAATTTAAAAATATATTCTTAAATAAGGTGCAAATTTAATCATTTTCTCGCTTTTTTTTGTACTTTTGCAGAAATTTAACGTGAAAGATTATATGATACAGTCAATGACAGGCTTCGGAAAAGCTACCGTTGCCTACAAAGAAAAGAAAATTAATGTAGAGATAAAGTCATTAAACAGCAAGTCTTTTGACCTCTCTACACGTATAGCACCTCTCTATCGTGAAAAGGAGATGGAGATTCGCCAGATCATCGCTAAAATGCTGGAAAGAGGCAAGGTTGACTTTGCTATCTGGATAGAGAAAAGCGCGGGTGCTGATGCGACTCCTATCAACGCCGCACTTGTAGAGAATTATTACCACCAAATCAAGCAGATTTCGGCTCAGACCGGTATTCCTGAGCCTACTGACTGGTATGGCACACTTCTTCGTCTTCCTGATGTAACAACACGAACTGAAATGGAAGAATTGACTGAAGAGGAGTGGGAAGCTGCTAAAAGTGCAATTTTGCAGGCCATCGGTCATCTGGTGGACTTCCGCAAGCAGGAAGGTGCTGCTCTCCAGAAGAAATTTACGGAGAAAGTGGATAATATTCAGGCACTCCTTGCCAGTATCGAACCATACGAGAAAGCCCGTGTGGAGAAAATCCGTGCCAGCATCGTGAGCGGTCTGGAACAGATTCCTTCAGTCAACTACGACAAGAACCGCCTGGAGCAGGAGCTCATCTACTACATCGAGAAGCTCGACATCAGCGAGGAGAAGCAGCGCCTTACCAACCACCTGAAGTATTTCCGTGAGACCATGAACGAGGAAGGTCACGGCGTGGGCAAAAAACTCGGTTTCATCGCTCAGGAGATGGGGCGCGAAATCAACACCACCGGTTCTAAGAGCAATCAGGCTGAAATGCAGAACATCGTGGTGAAGATGAAGGACGAATTGGAGCAGATCAAGGAGCAGGTGCTGAATGCACTATAATTGGAATCATAAAATTAATGAAATAATTATGAAGAACGGATTATTAATTTTCAGCGCTCCTTCCGGCAGCGGAAAGAGCACGATAGTCAACTGGTTGATGAAGGAACACCCGGAATTGAAGTTGGCCTTCTCTATCAGTTGCACCTCCCGCTCCCCTCGTGGTACTGAAAAGAATGGTGTGGAATATTTCTTCCTCACTCCTGAGGAATTCAAGGCTAAGATTGCTAATGAGGAGTTCCTGGAATACGAGGAGGTTTATCAGGACCACTTCTACGGCACGCTGAAATCTCAGGTGGAAAACCAGCTGAATGCTGGCGAATCCGTCATTTTCGACGTAGATATCAAGGGTGGCGTTAATATCAAGAAATTCTATGGTGAGCGTGCCTTGAGCATCTTCGTGCAACCTCCTTCGGTAGAGGAATTGCGCCGACGTCTGAATGGTCGTGGTACGGATGCACCAGAGGTGATTGAGCAGCGACTTGCCAAGGCAAGCTATGAGCTGACATTTGCTCCACAGTTTGACCATGTAGTAGTAAACGACAACTTGGAGAAGGCGCAGCAGGAGGTTTATCAGCTCGTCAAGGATTTTTTAAGTGAAGAGTGAAGAGTGAAGAACGAAGAGTGAAGAATTCAAGTGAAGAATTTTAAGTGAAGAACGAAGAATGAAGAAAGTAGGAATATTCGGAGGAAGTTTCAACCCGATCCATACCGGTCACATTGCTCTGGCCAAGAGCCTCTGCGAAAAGGCGGGACTGGACGAGGTGTGGTTTATGGTTTCACCACAGAATCCGTTCAAGCAGGCGGCAACCGACCTGCTTGACGACTCTTTGCGCTTCGAACTGGTGGAAAAGGCGCTCAAAGGGGAAAGCCAGCTGAAGGCTTGTAACTATGAATTCCATCTTCCGAAACCTTCCTACACCTGGCATACGCTCCAGGCGCTGAGCAAGGATTATCCCGACATTGCCTTCACCTTATTAATAGGTGGAGACAACTGGGCCGCTTTCGACAAGTGGTTTCATCACGACGACATTCTCGCCCACTACCCTATCGTGGTCTATCCCCGTCAGGGAGCAAGCATCGGAGCCGTTCCACGGGGAGTAACCATCGTGGAGACACCCCTACTCAACATCAGCAGCACCCAGATTCGCCAGGCGATTCTTCAGGGGAAAAGTATCCACGGAATGGTGCCGGAAGCCATCGAGGACTTGGCATGCAGATATTATGAAATGAGAAGTGAGAAATGAGAAGTGAGAAATGAGAAATTATAATATGGAAGATATGAATTGGAAGAAATACATCAAGAAGGCTTTGTGCCTGGCATTTGAACCGATACGACGTAATGCTAACTTCTTTACGTTCATGTATATTTTGGGCATACTGACTGCCGTGGTAACGCTCCCGAGATGGGGTAAACTCTACGACAACCTGTATCTGGAACTGTTTTTCGACCTCTACATCGTTTGTGCCGTCTTGGCTTTGATTCCTAAGAAAGTACGCTTCTGCATCAGAGGTGTGCTCTATCTCATCTTGTATGCCGTGGCGATAGCTGATGTCTATTGCTTCGTCAATTTCGGCTCCACGCTCAACCCTTCCATGCTCATGCTGGTGGGCGAAACCAACAGCAGCGAGGCAAGCAACTTCATCGCAGCCTGCCTCTCTACCGAGGTTATCTTCAGTAGTGTGGGCTGGGTATTGCTGCTTATCCTCGTGCAGATACTCACCGCTTTCCGCCGTTTCCGCCATTTCATCTGGAAAGTATCGGTACTCTTTGCCTCCTTCAGCAAACCGCTCTACGGTTGGCTTACCATTCATATTGATCGCATCACCCGACTCCTGCCTCAGGTAGCCGGCATCTGCTGCATCGCCCTCTTCATCTGGAGCGCCTGCACTTCCTGGCACAACAAGATGGCCATCCACAAGCTGATGACGGGCAAGACTATCGGCGAAGTGGAACATACCCTCACGGAGAAGGACTGCGCCAATCTCTACATGCCTATCTACCGACTCAATTTCAGCATCTACGCCAATAAGTTGGCAGCCAACCAGATTACCCAGCTGATTCATGCTGCCGACAAGGTGGAGGTAGATACCTGCACCTACCGTTCGCCACAGATTGTGCTCATCATCGGCGAGAGCTTCGGCAAGCAGCATTCCCAGCAATATGGTTATTTCATGGATACGACTCCTTATCAGGTGGCATTGGAAAAGACCAAGAAACTGACCAAATTTACGGATGTCGTGACCTGCTGGAATCTCACCAGCTTTGTTTTCAAGAACGTATTCTCCACTCATGTCATCGGCGAGAAGGGCGAGTGGTGCGACTACCCTCTCTTCCCGGAAATCTTCCGCAAGGCAGGTTACCACGTCACCTTTATCACCAATGAATTTCTGCCGCAGGCCAAGGAAGCCGTATATGACTTCAGCGGCGGTTTCTTCCTCAACAATCCGAAACTCAGCAAGTTGCAGTTTGACAGCCGCAACACTGAGCTGCACGCCCTGGACGACGGACTGTTGGAGGACTATGACAACGGACTGAAGGAAGCTGAAACCAACAGTAAGTATAATCTCACCATCTTCCACCTGATGGGTCAGCACGTGGATTACAAGACCCGCTACAAGCACAGTCAGACCCATTTCTGGGCGGGCAGTTACGAGGACAAGCGCCCCGAGCTGACCGACAAGCAGCGCAAGGTGCTGAGCCATTACGACAACGCCACCCTTTACAACGACTCTATCGTGGCGCAGATTGTGAAGCGCTATTCCAAGAAGAACGCCATCGTCATCTACATGCCCGACCATGGCGAGGAGTGCTATGAGGGCAACCGCGGTTTCATCTGCCGCAACCATTCTGCCAATATCGACTGGCCTTTGGCTCACTACGAGTTTGAGATTCCTTTCTGGATTTTCTGTTCCCAGAAGTACATCAGCAGCCATCGTGACATCTACCGCCAGATTCGCAAAGCGAAGGACAAGCGTTTCATGACCGATGCCTTGCCTCACCTATTATTATATTTAGCAGGCATCGAGACTCCTACCTACAATCCGAAGTACAACATCCTAAGCCCAGAGTATGACGAAATGCGCCCTCGCATCCTGAAAAACAGCGCCGACTATGACAAGTTGAGGGATGCGGAAATGGAGAAGCAGAAAAGGCTGAAGGATGCAGAAGCTGCCATGGGACATAAAAAGAAAAAGAAATAGGAATATTGCATATTCAAAACAAAATACGTAATTTTGCACCCATAAAAAAGAATATGCCCCTATCATTAAATAAAGAATAGGAGAAATAAGATATGAATACACCCACTTTAAGTCGTTCGGAATGTAATGTGCTGCGAGGACTTGCCATTATCGGCATTTTCCTGCACAACTACTGCCATTGGATAGGTTCTATCGTCAAGGAGAACGAGTATCAGTATTTTCAACACAACGTGGACTGGCTGAACCAGGTATTGGTCAATCCAGACCTCAATCTGCCGTTCCATCTCATCTCATTCTTCGGACATTATGGCGTACCAGTATTCCTCTTTCTGAGCGCATACGGACTGGTATTGAAATATGAAGCAAAGCCACATCTTGATGCCTCGACACAATTTGTCAACATCAACGGAAAGACGATGTGGAACTGGAAAGAGCCGCTTCGCTTCATCCGCTATCATTATCTGAAACTCTTCAAGATGATGATTGTGGGATTCGTGGCATTCACCATGCTCGACTACATCACATACGGTCCGCACAAGTATGCTACACTTGATGTTGTGGCGATGTTAGGTATGTTTAATAATATATTGCCCGATCCAGACCGCATCATCTGGCCAGGACCATTCTGGTTTTTCGGATTGATGCTCCAACTCTATATTGTCTATCGTCTGTTCATCTATCGCAAACATTGGGGATTCACCGTAGGACTGATGGTAGTCTGCATAGTGATACAGATAGCGTTGGGATGGGACAATCCAGAGAGCGAGGCGATGAACCGCTATCGCTATAATTTCATGGGAGGAATGTTGCCATTCGGGTTAGGCGTACTCTATGCCCGATATGGCGAGAAGATATTGATGACTTTCCATCACAACGTGACGAATTTCTTCGGCATCATCTTCTGCTGCTCCATCATCTACAGTCTCAGCGGCAGCATGATGGGATGGACCTTCGTGCCTCTCTTCATCTGTCTGCTCAGCGTACTGACCGCCAAATTTCTGTCAGGAGTCAACTGGTTGTCAGGAGTCAACAGGATATTGGAATGGATGGGCGGCATTTCGGCGGCACTTTTCGTCTGCCACCCTATCACACGAAAGATTTTCATCCCTATCAGCCGACAGGGAGATATGTATGCAGGTCTGCTCCTCTACATCGTATCGAGCATCTGCCTGGCTTGGTTGTTCACGCAACTGATGAAGAAAATCCCAAATCCGAAGTTTTAGAAGCTTTTTTCGTTTTCTACCTCATCATTATCAAGAAATATAAACAAGAAGACAAGAGGATTCTTCACTCTTCGTTCTTCATTCTCCACTTAGCTTACGCCTATGAAGATAAAAGATATAGAACTGGCGAATATCAGCCGATTTCGTGGTGAACTGATGGGAGCAGCCATGCTCTTCATCATCCTCTTTCATGTGGGATTGCCACGTGAAGATGCTTTCTATGGACTTCGCCGAATGGGAAATGTGGGAGTAGATATGTTTCTCTTCCTCAGCGGAATCGGTCTGTGGTTTTCATGGGTCAAGAATCCTGACGTTAAGCGTTTCTTCATCCGCCGTTATCTCCGCATTTATCCTGCCTGGCTCATCATCGCCTGCCTCTTCTACATTCCCCGTTTTCATGGCGGAAGTACGTGGGACTGGATTTATCTCTTCGGAGAGATTTCCATCAACTGGGGTTTCTGGCTGCACGATGAGTTGAACTTCTGGTACATTCCTGCCACGATGATGCTCTATCTCTTTGCTCCAGGCTATATGGAACTCATCAAGCGCCATCCTATCTACCGTTGGCTGCCCGTGGTCATGGTGATGTGGTGCATCCTGGTGCAATACGTTACTCCTATCCATCAGGCAGTTGGTCATCTGGAGATTTTCTGGAGCCGCGTACCGATATTCTTCATCGGAATCAACATGGGCGAGATGGTTCGCCGCAAGGATACGCTCGACGGAGCAAGCATCTGGATGATCTGGATCATGTTTCTGATGACGCTTCTCTCCAGCATTTTCCTGGAGCAGGTGAAGCATGGTCAATTCCCACTCTTTCTGGAAAGAATGCTCTATATCCCGCTCACAGTAACCAGCATTCTGCTGCTCAACCGCATCTTCCGCCGCACTCCGAAATGGGTAAACAAGGCATTCATGTTTGTGGGCGCTTTGAGTCTGGAAGCTTACCTCATCCACATCCACTTCGTACTCTACTATATCGAGAAATGGCATTGGAGCTATTGGCCTACCTTCTTCACCTGCATCGCCATCACGCTCCCTGCATCCTGGATATTGGCTAAAATCGTAGGCTGGATTTCTAAGGAATTAGGCAAAATCCTGATGGAGAAGGAGAAAGGAGAATGAGAAATTAGAAGGGAGAAAGGAGAACTTTTTTGAAAAGGAAAAAGGACTTTGGAAAAGGGAAAAGAGGAACGAAAGGAAAAAAATAATCAAAATAGGACTTTATGAAAGAAAAAGAAATAGATAATATAGAAAAGGACAGTAAGGGGTTGTCTGCTCTGATGCGCCTCATTCGCCCGAAGCAATGGATTAAAAACGGCTTTATCTTTATGCCGCTCTTCTTTGGCGGGGAACTTTTCAATACCAGTGCCCTGCTGGCAGGAGTCATCGCTTTCTTCGCCTATAGTTTTGCTGCTTCCAGCATCTACTGTTTCAACGACATTTACGATGTGGAGGCAGACCGACGTCATCCCGTGAAATGCCATCGCCCGATAGCTTCCGGAGCCGTATCGGTAAAACAGGCGTATGGACTGATGTTTCTGATGCTGATACTCTCCATCGGTTTCAGCAGTCTGTTGGATGGTTGGAAAACGATGGGCATTATCCTTTTCTACTGGTGCCTGAACTTAGGCTATTGCGCAAAGTTCAAGCAGTATGCCATCATAGACGTCTGCATCGTAGCCTTCGGTTTTGTGCTCCGTCTGCTGGCAGGTGGTGTGGCAACGGGCGTGGTACTGAGCAAGTGGATTGTGCTGATGACCTTCCTCATCACCCTCTTCATGAGCTTTGCCAAGCGCCGCGATGATGTGATAAGAATGGAAAAGACCGGAGAGGCTCCACGCAAGAATACGAGCCGCTACAATCTGACTTTCATCAATCAGGCGATTACCATTACCGCCTCGGTCACTCTGGTCTGCTACATTATGTACACAGTAAGTCCGGAGGTTCTGGAACATTTCCATACCGACAAACTCTATCTCACAACGGTTTTCGTGCTGGTAGGACTCTTGCGCTACATCCAGATAGCAGTTGTTGACCAGCAGAGTGGCGACCCTACCAAGATTCTGCTCCGCGACCGCATCACCCAGGTTATCGTAGTAGCCTGGCTTGCCGCCTTCCTGTTTCTCATCTATATCGCATAAGGCATGAAACGGAATACAGATTTAGATTTCGTCCGATCCATTCTCATCATACTGATGATCCTCATCCATATCGTGAGTTTCGGGAATGCTTATCCTCATCTGAAGGCAGGCATTCTCTCGTTCATGATGCCTACCTTTCTCATCATCACGGGTTATCTGGTGAACATCGGGAAAACGGGCAGGCAGTTTGGCAAATATCTGCTTTGTCTGGCCCTGCCATACATCATCATGGTGACAGGATTTTCCGTACTCTCCTATTTCCTGCCAGTAAGAGATGGCATTACCGAACTCTCCCTGTCGCAAATCGCCCAAAAAATCTTCGTCACTTCCATCGGTCCATATTGGTTTATCCAGACCATGATTATCTGTGGAATCTTGTATTACGGGAGCTTCCGGGCTTGTAATATGATCAGCAAATACAGGGGGCGTTGTTCTTGCAGGAATAATAAAGAGAATGATTCTTACAAGAATAGTAAGGAGAATGATTTTTGTAGCAATAGTAAGGAAATTGAGCCTTGCTGCAATAGCAAGGGGAATAATTCTTGCAAGAATAGTAAGGTGAATGATTCTTGCAGCAATATAAACAAGGGAAAGACGGAGGAGGAAACCCTGTCTTTAACAACCCGTCTTTTTCTCTTGGCGATTCTGATGCTGCTGGTCAGCAAAACCCCAGCCCTGAACATCACGGCTGCCATTTATTATTTTGCCGGAGTCGTTATCCGCCAATGCCGCATCGACTTCAACAAGGTTTTCCGCCCTACTCCCTTGGCGTTCATTCTCTGGCCTTTCATCCTCTATCGGGAAGACCTCTATGACTGGGGGAACATGGCTGTTGCTTTCTCCTGCTGGTGCTGCATTTCTGCGCTTATGTGGTTGAACCAATATTACAAGTCGCAAATGATAGGAAAGTCCACCTTATTATATATAGGTAAGAACACGTTGCCGATTTATCTCTTCCATCCCATCTTCACAATGGCGGCGAAATTCTATCATCCTCTGTTCGCCTTCGACAAGAGTGAAATTCTCCTGGCTGCTTTTACCATTATCCTTGCCATCGCAGGAAGCATCGCTATTGCCAAGGTTATGGAAAAAACAAAATTGGCTTATTTCTTCGGGAAAAAGGAAATACTGAGATGAAATGAGAAATGAGAAATGACAAATGAGAAATGAAATGAAATGATGAAAAAAGAAAAAATATATTGTTTCGATTTTGACGGAACGCTCACAAAGAAAGATACACTCATCGAGTTTATCAAATTCAGCATGGGGAAGACGCGCTTCCTCATGGGTTTCCTGCTCTACAGCCCCATCCTCGTGCTGATGAAACTGCATCTTTTCCCCAACTGGAAAGCGAAGCAGATTATTTTCAAGCACTTCTTCGGCGGTATGAGCATCGAAGATTTTGATGATTACTGCATCAATTTTGCTGCTAAGAATCTCTATCTGCTGCGCCTGAGTGGTATTGGAAAAATACAAGAAGCCAAACGCAAGAAAGAACGGGTATTGATCGTAAGCGCCAGTATCGACAACTGGGTGAAGCCTTTCTTCGACTTCCAAAACCTAACTGATGTGGAAGTTCTCGGCACCCAGATAGAAATAGCCAACGGTAAAGTAACCGGCTATTTCAAGACCAACAACTGCTATGGCGAGGAGAAAGTTCATCGCATCTGCGAAGCCCTGACCCGTACCATCAATAATGGAAAGGGAGCCTCAACACTCGATTTCGACCGTACACGATATGAAATCGAAGCGTTCGGAGACAGTCGTGGCGATAAGGAAATGCTCGCCTTTGCCGACCAAGGACATTATAAGCCGTTCAGAGATTCTCTCTAAACGGCTTATTTTATTCATATTAGGAATTTATCAATTCCCAAGATTGACCATATTTCGTGAAGAATCAAACTTCATAATTAACCATATTTCATTAAGAATCAAATTCCATGAGGTCTTATTAAACTTTGAAAGAACGGATAAGCTCCCCATCTGAGATGGATGTTTTATCATTCCTGCACAAACGTAGTAATGCTTCGAGGTGCAAGAACTGCCTTCTCCATACATTTTCCTACAGGAGCCAAACTCTCGGAGGAAACATCGCTGGTGCGATACATTTCCCACTCCATCCGGCTCATTCCTGCCACCTGCAACGTAATAGGTTTGACGTTCTCAGAATAATTGATTGCCACCATCACCCATTTTCCATCCACATTTCTATAGGCAGAACACATCACGCCCCGAGGATCATTATATCCCTCCTCCACCTGCTTTCCGGATGCATCAGTAGCAGAAATGTCGTAGCGCTGGGCACCAGGACGGATAAAGCGGGAATAGTTGCCCAAAGACCAGAGGAGTTTGGAATCAACTGCCCAACCGGTTTGCCAGCCATCCTTACTGTAGATGCGGAGCAATCCATCGCGATAGTCGCCACCAGCAGCACGCCACCAGCTCCAGCTTTCGGCGTTGGCATAAACCAGGTCGTGATGGATAATGCGGGCTACGTAGAGAGCGGTCTTCATGGAGAAATCATAACCTCCGCCACCGCCTATTTCTTCATCATTACCCATGATGCAAGTCTCGGTCTGCCAGAACTTAATGCCCTTCTGTCGGCAGGCTTCCCTTATCTGCATACGCACTTCACGCATATAAGGTACTGGCGTATTGGTCCAATAACTGTGACCACCTATCAGCATCGGCACCTGCTTTACGTTGCCCAAGTAGGTTTTCGTACTGTCTTTGGTAAAGAAAGCGTTGATTTCATAACCCCTCTGCCAGTCGGTCTCATGCGTAGCCAACATACAGCGGTAATCGCTCGACTCGTTGATGAGGATTTGCGTATTCATTTTTTCCTTCACCAAGGCCTTGCTCAATTCTCTTACCACCCGGGCCACCTCACGGTTGGTAGCAGGACTTCCCTCCTGCTTCGGTCCCGTCCAGTTCCAATGTCCATCGGGTTCGTTGATCGGACTCATATAGTCGATGTGGATACCGTCGTGCTCCTCAATCCCCTTGAGCGAAGTGGCGATAAACTTTCCAAACTTCTGATAGCAGTCGTCTTTCAGGTTGATGGTTCCTCCCCGTCCGGTATTCGTGGCGAGTCCATTTTGCGTATAAAAGACGGGAGCAGAATTGCAGAAAGCCAGCAAATAAGGAACTCCTCTCTGCTTGGCGAGTTTCAGGAAGCGTCGTTGCCCCGCCTGCTTATTCCAGTCGTAGGTTCCATCGGCATTCAGAAAGCATTGGGTTCGGGTACCTCGCTGAATCTGCGAAGCCTCTCCCTGTTCCTCGCTTCCTGCGCCCAGATTGAATCTCCAGAGCGACAGACCAATTCCCTTCGGTTTCCCCATCTCATCATTTTCCACGGAAAACAACCAGTCTGCTATCTGCTCCTGTTGCTTTTCTGGCCAGAGACCGAGAAACTGCATACTCCACGCATCACTTGCGCCAAAGTGCTGGATATGCTGCTCTGGCGAAGTAGGAAGAATGGTAAAATGAACCGCCTCTCCTTGCGCCGGCAAGAAAGAAAGGCTGAACGCAACGGCTGTCATCAGGCATTTTGAGCCCCTCTTCCAGGGCATCATCTTCTTGTCTTTTTTCATATCTGATTTTCTGTTATTCTATTAAACTTATGCACGTCTCCAAGTTTTTTTGAAATCATGCACGTTTCCAAGGGACTTTTTGCTTAATCCACCACTCCTTTTTTATAAAGGTAGTTTCTGCTGCAAAGATAATGCAAATGAGCGCAATGTAAACTTGTTTTCAAATTGCCGAGTGCAGCTTATCTTATGCAAAGATAAGACTTTTACCGAAATTCTCAAAATATTTCAGAATAAATATATCGAAATCCGTAAATTGTTAGATTGCAATCTACTGTCCAAGAATTAGACGGTTATGTCTAATTATTAGACAGCTTACTTATTGACTATTTCACATAACAACCTGATTATCAGCATGATTAAAATATTGGCACGGCTCTTGTCCTTATCATGCCAAAATGAAGAAGATTATGAAAAGAATAGGAATATTGATAGGATGGTTGGTCTGGGCGGCTGGAGCCTCGGCACAGAGCTGGAGCCTTGACGACTGCATGAAATACACCGTGGAGCACGCCACGGAAGTGAAGCGTGAGGTGGTAAATGCCCGCCAGCGCAAGCAGGATTACCAGCATGCTGTGGCTGGATTCCTGCCTACCGTTACGGGTGGCGTGCAGGGACAGTACGCCTGGGGACGAAACATCGACCCGGAAACCAATACTTATAATAATGTAACGACATTCAACAACTATTATCAACTTTATGCCGAACTGAATGTCTTCGATGGTTTCGCCACCATCAACGCCTTGAAGCAGGCTAAGTTGAGCCGGGATTATTCAGCCACGGCGATGCAGAAGATTCAGGACGATAGAGCCATCGACGTGATGCAGAAATATGTGGATGCTGCCTATGCTGAGGCAAGCATTCGGATAGCAAGCGAGAAACTGAACGAAAGCAAGCGGATGCTGGCTAAGATGCAGCGCCTGTATGAACTGGGTGAAAAAGGCCGACCGGATGTGGTACAGATGGAATCGCAGGTGGCGGAAGATGAATACAATCTTACGCATCAGGAGAATGTGGAAAAACAGAGTCTACTCGCCTTGAAATCGGCGATGAATTTTCCGGTGGATGAAGAGCTGAAAATTCTGATTAAAGAGGAGCAGAATTTGAAGCTAACGCCTGATAATAAAGAGGTTCCAGAATCTGGAGTAAACTACGAAACCATTTACCAGGGTTTCCAGAATATCTCTCCCGATTTGAAGTCGGCAGAATACGAAGTGGAGCGGGCACGGTATGATTACAAGATAGCAAAAGGCAGATTGCTGCCATCACTCTCTCTCGGTGGCGGCATTTCTACCAACTATTATAAGAATCTCTCTCAGAAAGGGCAATACGATGGGTTTGCCTCGCAGTTTCACAACAACCAGGGCGAATACCTCGCGTTGACCCTTTCCATACCTATTTATAATAGCGACCGATGGCACAGCGTGAAGAAGGCACGCAACGACTGGCAACTGGCACAGGTGAACCTGGAAGAGACCCGTCGCAAGCTTCACGACCAGATAGCCCAGGCGGTAATGGATGCAGAGGGTTACGCCAAGGAGTTGCATCAGATGCAGAAGAAGGTTGCCTCCGATTCGCTCGCCTATCACATGTCGAGCCGCAAGTTTGAGGAAGGAATGCTTTCCACCTTCGATCTTCATACCGCAGCCCAGACGCTTCTGGAAAGCAAAATCAAGGAACTCCAGATGCAGATGCTGCTCATCATCAAACAGAGGTTAGTAGGTTATTATCAGGGAGAAAATTTAATTAAATAAACCTGGAGAATGCAAGTGAATTCTTCACTTTTCGTTCTTCACTCTTCACTTAAATTATGGATATCAAGATAGAAAAGAAAAAATATCTCGTGCCTCGCAAGTATTGGGCATGGATTGGCGGAGGAGCGGTTTTGATCGCAGTCCTCATTTGGTTGGGATTGAGCAATTTCTCTTCCACTCTGAAGGTGGACAGGAAGGGATTGAGCATCGGAACCGTGGAGAAGGCGCAGTTCAACGATTATGTTTCGGTGGATGGACAGGTGGTTCCTATCTCCGTGGTGCAAATCAGTTCCGAGGAAGGCGGTATTATTCTGGAGAAAGTGGTGGATGAAGGCGCCCACGTGAACAAGGGCGATGTGATCGTGAAACTGAGCAATTCGAATCTTGACCTGGAGATTCTGAATGCCGAAAGCGAACTTGCCGAAAAGCAGGATATGCTTCGCAATACCCAGATTTCGATGGAGCAGGACCGCCTGAACAATAGCAACGAGGAACTTTCGCTTTCGCAGGATGTCATTACCAAGCACCGCTCCTATCAGCATCAGGAGGCGTTGCACAAGGAAGAACTCAATTCGCGCGAGGAGTATCTGAAGGCAAAGGAAGATTACGACCTTGCCGTCAAGAAGCATGCGCTCATCAGCAAGCGATTGAAGAAGGATGCACAGCTCCGCCGTTCGCAGATGGATCAGATGGGCGATAATTTGGAAGCCATGCAGAAGAATGTGCAACTGGTTCGCCAGCGCAAGGAGAAGCTGAACATCCGCAGCACCATTTCGGGTGAAATCGGTTTGCTCGATGTGGAGTTAGGACAGAGCATCCAGGCTGGACAGAAGATAGGAGTCATCAACGACCTCAGCGACTTCAAGGTACAGGCGCAGGTGGATGAGCATTACATCGACCGGGTAAAACCGGGACTTACAGCCACTTTCGACCAGAACGGCAAGCATTATCTCCTGCAGGTCCGCAAGGTTTATCCCGAGGTAAGAGACGGCAGGTTCCGTATCGACTTCATCTTCAAAGGTGTTCGCCCTGGCAATATCCGAACCGGTCAGACTTATTATGTAGATTTGCAGCTCGGTCAGTCGAAGCAGGCAATAATTATCCCTAAAGGCACGTTTTATAGTGTAACGGGTGGTCAATGGATTTTTGTTTTAGACAAGAGTGGCAAGAAGGCTTATCGCCGAAAGATCACCATCGGTCGCCAGAATCCTCAGTATTATGAGGTGATTGAGGGCTTGGAGCCGGGTGAGCAGGTTATCGTTAGTGGCTACGAAGCATATAAGGATAATGAAATTCTAATGTTAAATTAGAAATGAGAAATTAGAAATGTGAAATTGGGGCATACGCCCTTATATACAATATACGATGAAACATATTATTAACGCATTCAAGAATCTGCCTCGAAGGGGCCAGCATAATTTCGTGAAAATCTTGTGTCTGGCGCTCGGATTGGCAATCTGTTCGGTAATTATTGCCGAGATTTATTTCGAGCAGACTTACGATACGTATTTCCCAGGATGGGAAAGGACGTACCAGATTTCAGAAGTGGGCAGTATGCCAAGCTTCAATGGTAGTAAACCTTTTAGTTTTAACCAAACATCTGGAGCGATTGCCCCTGGTGTGAAAGATTATGCTCCAATGGTAGAGGCTGCAACAAGATTTGTTGATATGGATAAAGAACAATGCAAGTTGGAAAATCAAAACAGCATAGAGGCTAACGTTTTGATGGCAGACAGTTGTTTCTTTGATATTTTCCCGCAAAAGATATTGATGGGAAAGGCAAAGGAAACTTTATCTCGTCCGCTATATTGCATGATTGATTCCAAATTGGCAGAGCAAATAGGAGGAAATGTGGTAGGCAAGCATTTTACTATTCCTGAATATCCTGGCAAAACATTCACTATAGGTGGCATTTTCGAAAGCTTTCCTTGGGGCGCATCTCTACATAACAGACAAATTCTGGTGTCTTTATGCAGTATAGGAGACCTTTGGGGCTATGATGGCAGAAATCAATGGGTGGGAAATGACAACTATTTTTCTTACATCCGTTTGGCGAAAGGACATGAGATAAGTGAACTTCGTCCTTACATCAAAAAAATGAAGAAAGACCATTTTACTGCAGAGGCGACTCAAACGCCAGGATTCACCCTTGACTATGAATTTACTATACTCAGCGAGGTGTTTACCCAGAATTCTTATATCAAGATGATGGGATGGATTTTAGGCATTATAGCTTTCGTGTTGCTCTTCACTTCCGTGATGAACTATCTGCTTATCATCGTAGGAAATATCGTGACTCGCTCTCGTGAGATGGCTGTCCGAAAATGTTATGGTGCAGAACCAAAGAATATTCATGCCATTATCTTTTCCGAGGCTTTGGTGCATGTGGGGTTGGCGGTAATCCTTGCTGCTGTTCTCGTGTTTCTTTGCAAGGGAACCATCGAGAATTTCCTCTCTGCTCCAATAAGTACGTTGGTGTTCAATCGTGGCAGTTGGATATTGGTTTCCATCTGTTTATTGGTATTGTTGGTGGGTGGATTGGTTCCTGGTTGGCTCTACAATAAGATTCCCGTTGCCATTGCATTCCGAGGATATAATGAAAACCGTAACCGTTGGAAGTTAGCTCTTTTAGGTGTGCAGTTCGTTATTTCGGGTTTGCTCTTTAGTTTGCTGTTTGTTGTCAATCATCAGTATAGCTTGATGGTGAATATGAATCCTGGTTACAATTATGAGAATGTGGCTATCGTACATGTGGATGCAATCAATGGTGATCAACGCAGTCGATGTTTGTCTGAAATCAAGCGTATGCCGGATGTAAAGGAGGTTGCCTCTACTTGTGCTGTTCCGTTGGAAAACTACGCGGTAAAAAGAAATAATTTGTCGTTGCCAGATGATAGAAAGTCGTTTCAGGTTATCCTGGATGCATGGGGAGTAGATGACAACTATTTTAGAATGATGGGAATCGACTTTGTGCAAGGTTCGTTCTTTACAGAACGTAATGACAGTTCTCGCCAAGTGATTATTGATGAGGCTTTGGCTAAGAAATTAACTACACTCGGACATTGGAAAGATGGGGCTGTAGGAAAACGAATTTGGATTTCTGCACATTGTAATGAGGATGAAACGATGACGATTTGTGGTGTTGTCAAGAATATCAAATACGGAACAGTTACTTCTGATGCTGCAGAGTTCAAAAATGTACCTTTCGTTTACTTCTATGCTCCTTTGACGGCTCCCTATATGCTCGTCAAGTTCAATAATCTGACGGAAGATGCCTTAACTGAGTTGAGAAATAAAGTGCAGTCGATGTATCCAAATAATGCCGTGACGGTACTCGACTATGAATCCGAGTTCAAGACACAGTATGCTTCCCAGCTCAATTTCCGCAACGGAATCTTGGTTGCAGGCATCGTAACGATGATCATCGCCCTCTTCGGATTGGTGGGCTATACGAGTGATGAGGTGAACCGCCGCCGCAAGGAGATTGCAATCAGAAAGGTGAACGGAGCGAAGGGGAAGGATATTCTTCGCATCTTCCTGAAGGACATCATAAAGATAGCCTTGCCTTGCATCATCGTGGGCGACTTGGGGGCTTGGCTGATAGCCAGACAATGGCTCATGTCGTTTAGCGAGAAGATTACGATGACGCCTTTGTTGTTTATCGGCGTTACCATCATCTTGCTCGTCATCATCGGGCTTTCCGTCGTCATCAACAGCTACAAGGTGGCGAATAGTAATCCGGTGAAATATCTCAAGGATGAATAATATTAAAAGTAAAAAGGTAAAAAAGTAAAAAGATAAGAAAATGCTTAAAATAGAGAATCTTTGCAAGTCATTCCGCACAGAAGATGTGGAGACGATTGCTTTAAATAATGTATCTTTCACAGTAGAAGACGGCGAGTTTGTCGCCATTATGGGACCATCCGGTTGTGGCAAATCCACCTTGCTCAACATCCTCGGTTTGCTCGACAACCCTACTTCGGGAAAATATTTCCTGGGTAATCACGAGGTGGCAAACCTGAAGGAAAAGGAGCGCACGGATGTGAGAAAGGGAGAAATCGGTTTTGTGTTCCAGAGCTTCAACCTGATAGATGAATTGAATGTAGAGGAGAACATCGAGCTTCCTCTTACTTACCTCAACATTCCGAAGGCGGAGCGCAAGGCAAAGGTGCAGGCGATTATGAAGCGAATGGCCATCAGCCATCGTGCCAAGCATTTTCCTCACCAGCTTTCTGGTGGTCAGCAGCAGCGAGTAGCCATCGCCCGTGCCGTGGTCTTTGGGCCGAAGCTCATCCTAGCCGATGAGCCTACGGGTAACCTCGATTCCAAGAATGGTGCCGAGGTGATGCATCTGCTTACTGAGCTTAACTACGAGGGCACCACCATCGTCATGGTAACGCATAATGAGCATGATGCCAAGATAGCCCATCGCACCATCCGCCTGTTTGATGGACAGATTGTGGAGGAGGGCAATCAGCTTTAGTGTTTCTGTCACTTCTGAGCGTATGACGCTATGCTTCATTAGAAGAGGAATGTCATAAATCGCTTGGTGTTAGCCTCTTTCTGCTTCAGCTCTTCTTCCATTCTCTGTATTGCCATCTTGAAGAAGAAGCGGATGAGGTGCTCGTCGGTTGCTTCCGTACGAATCATACGGAGGGCAGAAATGTATTCCTGGCGAGCTTCGGATGGGATGATGAGGAGAGGATGATTCAATCTTAAGAGAATGTAGTTGCTGATGAGTCGTCCTGTTCTTCCATTCCCATCACGGAAGGGATGAAGATATTCGTAGAAGCCATGAAAACGGGCGGCAAGAATCATGGGATGAACAGCAGCCGAAATGATGGCTTTTTCGGTAGATTCCAACAGCTTGGGAACTCTGGCGATGAGTTCTTCGTGGTCGCCAAATACCGTATCGCCTGCAGCCATGTCCGTGGTGGTGTATTCGCCCGGAATGGCTTCTGGAGAACGGTAGGAAAGCGTGTGGCTGGTAACCCGCCTGTTGATTTCTTTCAGAAGATTCTCGTCGAGTGGATGCTGCGTGTTTTGCATCATGTACTCGAAGGCTTCGAAGTGGTCGAGCATTTCGAAAGCCTCGAAAAGAGTCTTTCCGGCAGGAATCATCCCTAATCCTTTCTCCTTCAGTTCCCGGGTATCATCTACGGAGAATGAGTTGCCTTCAATGGCGCACGAATGGGTAGGAGGGTGTGTCATAAGTCTGTGACGCACCCTTTTTTTTGTGTGTTTCTGTATA
>ENA-OYZQ01000028-OYZQ01000028.1-human-gut-metagenome-genome-assembly--contig:-NODE-28-length-57605-cov-20.229904_pt1 | contig 57605 bp, 45 predicted proteins | sample MGYA00244076_ERZ653476 | MGnify/ENA primary metagenome ERZ653476 (study PRJEB26926, sample SAMN06164996) | human gut metagenome | biome: ENVO:00009003; feature: ENVO:2100002; material: ENVO:00002003... | reverse complement strand
AGGCTCCACCTCTCATCTCGGTCTTCTCCCCTCAGGGAAGAAGAGGAAACCGCTCCTCCTGTCGCTCTTAACCGCTTCGCTTTACGGTTGGTGGACTATCAGAGGTCTACGTCAGGGTTGTTTTAGCGGGGATGAACCCGCAGGGAGAAAACTTGCAAAAATGGTTGTGCGGGATGGGACCGCTGGAGGTGACTTGCTAAAACCAATGGTTATAAGGGATGGGACTGCAGGGACAAGGTGACAGGCGCATTGAGTAATTTGCGCTGATAGTTTGTAGATTTTCTGCTATTTTCTTGGTGGTTTCAATCAAAAAGCGTATTTTTTTTGCAGATATATGAACAATATAAATGAGGCTTGATTATGAAGTTAGGTATTAATGCAAAAAGATAGATCAGTTTACGTATCGTTTGTGTTAAAATCATGTAAGAAGTTTGGCGATGTGAGGGGAATAATGTATCTTTGCATGGTCAAAAAGACTTTAAACGTTTAAAAGGAGAAGATTATGGAACAGATATTAGTAACGGTAGATTCAAACCAGCCTCTGCAAAACATTCGTAAGGCTATTAATATGCTTCGTGGTGTTGTGTCAACTACGGTTGTAAAAGAACCAATCTTGACAAAAACACAGAAGCAGCAAGCTTTTGTGAAGGAAAGTTTGACAAGAGCTTTGCAGGAAGTGAAACTTGCTAAGTTGGAAGGAAGAAAACTACCTGATGCAAGGGATTTATTAAAAGATTTAGAAATGGAGGATTGACATGAATGTACATATGCTGACAAGGGAGAAATCTCTAATGTCAAGGATGAATTTATTGAATTCTTGATTAAAAACTTGTCTTCAGAACATGGCACTTCTTCTGGAGAATGAAGAACTAGAAATAACAAAATACAGAGATGAAACTTTGTATACTCCTGAAATCATCCTTGATTAGTAATATTATAGCCCTAAGGATATATATTCAAGAATAGCACTAACTTCTAACAGTGACATCACCTACCCATCCTTCCTTACCGTTGTTATAAAATCAACCCGTCCTTCTTTAGAATTAAAGAAGGCTCCACCTCTCATCTCGGTCTTCTTCAATAGTCTTTACGACTCCTTCGGTTCCCCTTGTAGGGGACAGAAACGTCGCTCTTAACCGCTGCGCTTTAAGGTTGGCGGGGCATCAGAGCCCTCGCCAGGAGGTTGTGCGGGATGGGACCGCGGGGGAAGGAGGAATGACAAATGAGAAATGAGAAATGAGAAATGACTGTGATGAGGCTTATTTAGCTTCGCTTATATTTGATAAATAAATATTTACTATAATGTTTTGTTTAAAATCTTTGAATATATTGGGTAGTAAGGCGGAACTCGCCTCACTGCCTGAGGGCAAATTGCTCATTAATACTGTTAATGCTCATTCTTATAATACTGCGCGGAAGGACTCGCTCTTTGCTGAGGCGCTGACGAATGGTGATGTGCTGATTCCGGATGGGGTGAGCATCGTAAAGGCGTGCAAGTGGATCAAGGCAAAGAGTCAGCCGAAGGAACGTATTGCGGGATGGGACTTGTTTGCTTTCGAAATGGATAAACTTGAAAGAGAAAGTGAAGAGTTAAGAACGAAGAGTGAAGAATCCAAGATTGTGATGTTTATGGGTAGCTCGCAGAAGGTGCTTGACTTGATTGTGAAGCGTGCTGCTGAGGTGTATCCTCACCTGAAGGTGGTGACGTATTCGCCTCCGTATTCGCCGGAGTTCTCGGATGAGGATAATAAGGCGATTATTGATGCCATCAATGCTGCCAACCCGGATCTGCTTTGGATTGGCATGACGGCGCCTAAGCAGGAGAAGTGGACGTACTCTCATTGGAATGAGTTGAACATCCATTGTCATGTGGGTACCATCGGTGCTGTCTTCGACTTCTTCGCTGGTACCGTGGAGCGTGCACCTATCTGGTGGCAGGAGCATGGCTTGGAATGGCTCTATCGCTTGATCAAGGAGCCTAAGCGTATGTGGCGCAGATATATCATCGGTAATACTTTGTTCCTCTGGAACATGGTGAAAGAGTAGGGTGGAGAAGAACATCAGATATTCTTTGATTTCCTAAGATTCTGCATCCTTATTCCCGGATTCCTGGTGATATTGATATCTGGGTGGAAGGTGGAGATATCTCCCCTATTCTGATTTCGGAGACTCTATGATTAATGATAAACAACAAATGAAGAAGAAAGTTTTTGTGAGCGGTTGCTATGACCTGCTACATTCTGGTCATGTGGAGTTTTTCCAGCAGGCATCACGGTATGGTGACCTGTATGTGGGTATCGGATCGGATGCTACTTATCTGGAGTATAAGCATCGCAAGCCTATGTTCCCGCAGGAGGAAAGGCTATTCATGGTCAAGAATATCAAGGCGGTGAAGGATGCGTATATCAATGAGGGAAGTGGAGTCATCGATTTCCTGCCAACTCTTGATAAGGTGAAACCGGATGTGTTTGTGGTGAACGCTGAAGGTGGGTCTGATGAGAAACGTAGGATCTGTAAGGAAAGGGGCATCGAATATGTCGAACTCCAGCGCACGCCTCATGCGGGTTTGAAGGCACGGTCTTCTTCTGACTTGAAGAAGGCGTTATCGAATGTATCTGAGAATTCGGCACAAGAGGCGGGGATTCCTACCCGTCTGGATCTGGCTGGTACATGGATTGACCAGCCTTATGTAAGCATGTATCATCCGGGATGGGCGATTACCATCTCGCTGGAACCGACCTTTGAAGTGCGCGACCGCTGCGGTCTGTCTACCTCTACCCGTAAGATGATTCAGAAGATATGGCCGGTGAAGTTGCCGAAGATGGATCCGGAGATGCTCGCCCGACTGGTATTCTGCTTTGAGAACAATCCGGAGCGTCACGATGGTATCATCTCTGGTGCCCAGGATTCTATCGGTATCTGTGTGCCCGGTCTGGTGCGTCATTATTATGACAACAACTTCTGGCCGGAGAAGATTGAGAGTACGCAGGATGAGATGACCCTCCGATTCCTGGAAGGCCATCTGGTGATGATTCCGATGGAACCGAGAAGACCGGGATGCAGTGTGGTGGAAGGTAAGGATATCACGCCTGAGAAGGTGAAGGCGCTGGCTGATGCTGCTGATGCTTGCTGGAAGGCGATTCTGGCGCACGACCTCGATGCCTTTGCGGCAGCATACAGGGCATCTTTCGAGGCCCAGATTGCGATGTTCCCGGGTATGGTGAATCCGTCTATCAACGGTGTGATAGAACCGGAGGCGAGTGTGCAGCCGATGATTAACCGCTACAGTAGCATGGAGGAGGTACTGGCATGGAAGATGCCGGGAGCCGGTGGCGGCGGTTATCTGGCACTGGTAGTAAAGGACAGTCTTAAATTTGCAGAGAATCATGACGAAGCCATCCATCTTCAGATACGAAGGGCATAACTATCTGGTGCCCTTCCTCATCATCAGCAGCCTCTTCTTCATGTGGGGCTTTGCCCATGGCATCCTGGAGGTGCTGAATCCGCATTTCCAGGAGTCGTTCCATATCAGCAAGGCGATGTCGGCCTTGACGCAGGCAGCTGTCTATGGTGCCTACTTTCTGATGGCGCTGCCTGCCGGATGGATTATCCGGAAGTGGGGCTACAGGAGGGGAGTGATAACAGGACTGGTTCTCTTCGGTATCGGTGCTCTGATGTTCATACCAGGAAGCAGGATCAACAGTTTCTACTTCTTCGTTCTGTCGCTGTTTGTGATAGGATGCGGACTGACCTGTCTGGAAACGAGTGCGAATCCTTATACTACGGTACTGGGACATCCTGACAAGGCGGAGAGTAGAATCAACCTGTCGCAGTCGCTCAATGGTATCGGATGGATTGTAGGACCGCTGGTTGGCGGACAGCTCCTGTTCTCGGGTGTCAACATTGCCATCCCTTATGCCCTGGTGGGTATCTTCGTGCTTGCTGTGGCACTGGTCCTATCAAGAATCAAGTTGCCGGACCCAAGGAGAGCGCATGAGACGGATACGAACGAGATGGTGGAGGAGAAGCCGATGCGAGTGATGGCATTCGGTTTCGGTATGCTGACCTTGTTTCTTTATGTGGCTGCCCAGACGGGTGTGAACAGTTTCTTCATCAACTATGCTGAGGAGAGTATTCATTTTGAGAAGCAGACTGCCAGTCTGTATCTCGCCTTTGGCGGAATGGGTCTGTTCTTTATCGGCAGGTTGGCTGGTGGTGTCATCATGAATTATATCCAGCCAAGGCTGGTGCTGTTAGTCTGTGCCATCCTCACCTTTGTTGCCACATTGATTGTGGTGGTATGTAGCGGTACTTTATCTCTCATTGCGTTTTTCGCCTTATATCTGGGAGAGAGCATCATGTTTCCGACTATCTTCTCGCTGGCATTGAGGGATGCGGGTACAAAGACCAAATTGGCCTCTTCGTTGCTTATCATGACGATTGTGGGTGGAGCGGTTGCTCCAGTAATCATGGGGTATATAGCAGATACTACAGGGAGTATGCCGATTGCATTTCTCATACCGTTAGTATGTTATGGGGTGATTGGAACGTATGCGTTATCGAAACCCTCTGCCTCCCTTTAGCCAAAAGGAGTTCTTTCGAAAACCTACCCGTCCTTCCTTACCCTTAAGGAAGGCTCCACCTTTCTCACCAAGCCTCTCTTCCCTCAGGGACGAGAGGATGTAACCGCCCTACTCGGTGCTCGGAACCGCTACGCTCTAAGGTTGGCGGGGCATCAAAGCCCTCGCCAGATATTGTGCGGGATGGGACCGCATGGGGAAAGCTTGCTTCAATTTTTAACTTGCTTATTTTTCTATAGGTGGGAGCATATGGGACCGCCTGGAGATATATTTTAATCGTATTGTTTTCTAAATATGTTATGGCATGAAATATTATCCTATAAATAAACTGCAGGCGAAAACGCCTGAAATTGAAGAAATCTTGAATCTGCTTCAGCCATTATCTACATCTTCTGCAGAGTTTGATAATATGAAGGTAACGCTAATATAATATTTTTGATTTCTAATCGTATTTCTATACGTATGATTCTCAGAATCATCAGATGATAGGAAATCAGGTGGAGGCTATGCAGCAGGCTTCTCAGTTGATTCTGAATTGTTAATCAAAGTGGAGCGGCAGTTATTGATAGCGTCAGATAAATGTTTATGCAGACACTTTCAAAAGAAATTGAAAAAAGGATAGAGAATATTGTTTCTGTCCGTTTTTATAATCAAATAACACCATACGATGTTATTAGATGGCTATTTAATTTTGATGATGAAGATGTTGAATTGGCAGTTCAATTGTTGGAGCATGTGGTCTTCTTGCGTGATGACGATGTAAAAGGACGGCTTTATGAGCAGGTAATGAAGTTACCTAAAGATAGGACAAAACATATAGTTCCTCTTGGTAAACCTGGGAAAAGTGGCGCAGCCATTTCATACTGGATTCATGGCTTGATGAAAAGAAATGATCTACAGAGAATGAATTTTCATTCAAGTGTAGAGGCTTTTATTTCTTATAGAAACTCTGTGGCATGGGAGACTCTGAATGATATTGTTGTTTATGTGGATGATTTTATAGGTAGTGGTGGGTCTGTAGTAACAGCTTTATCATCCCTTGATAAAAAAGACGTGAGACCAGAGGTGTTGAGTGATGCAAGTTCTGGGAGGCTTTATGTTATTGCTGCAATTGTGATGGATAATGGCTATTCTAAGATTTCTCAAGATATATCTGGTGCTATTATCTTAGGAGACTTACATTGTAAAGGATTTGATCCTCACAAAAAGGTCTTTGGGAGTTATTTCAAGACTAAGGCAGTTCGCGAAATGTGCTATAAGTACGGAAAACAATTATTTAAAGATTTCCCTCTTGGTTACGAAAATACCCAAAGCCTGGTGTTGATGCAGCATTCGTCGCCAAACAATACGATTCCTGTATTATGGTCTGATAACCAATATCAAGGTAGAAACTGGAATCCTTTGGTGCCTCGAAATAATCTCCTGAAAATAAAACGGGCTTATACTGACAGAAATTCTGTTTACAGATGGTTGTCGTGTCTGAAGAAAATCTTTGTTGGTGGAAGTGAATTTGTAGATTTCGGGTTATTGTTTACAAAGAGTAATTTCAATCTTGTCTTTATCTTGATATGTTTGATCAGGAGAAAAAGCGAAGCTTTCATTTACAATACCATGGGTATTTCATTAGTGGAAATGGATTGTCTATGGCAAGAAGGGATTGATAAGAAAATATGGGATAGTAAGCACAAGCCAACTTCATTGGCGTTGAATGAATATAAAGATGCTATGAAAAGATATAAGATATTGAGAGATGAAGGAAGACAAGAATTTAGCCCGATTTTGGATGAAAAAGATAATATTTACATACCGGAGACTTTCAGGGGCGTGAAATAAAATTATTAGCTGAATATGGGATTAGCATATTCGTATGTCTTTTGGACATGCTTGATTTAAAATATCATTATACTAAGTATATCGAACATCGAAGTTCGATATGCTCACTTGCGTGAGCAACTAACGTAATAATTTTATGGAACAAACTTGGGAGTCTCTTTTTTCAGAACAAGCTAAGATTGAAGGGCATTCACAGCAATATATATCAGAATGTTTGGCCTATGCAGGAATCTTGCAAAGCCATAATGTTCCTGTTATTTTTGATAGGTGGCATTTTTTCTCATTCTTTCCTGATATCAAGAAGGAAAGAATGGAAATGTTTTTATTGGATATAGGTTGTTATAAGAACTATAGTATAAGGAAGAAAACTGGTGGCGTTAGAATGATAAGTGCTCCTTATTCTGACTTGAAGAGGGTGCAGAGGTGGGTTTACGAGAATATACTTCTTAAAGATTTGTCTTCTGTTTCTCCTTGTGCAGAAGGTTTTATTCCTAAGGATAACGATGACATTAGAAATATTGTCACTAATGCTAGGAGGCATGCCAGAAGTAAATGGCTGATAAATGTTGATATACAGAATTTCTTTGATTCGATAAAATATGATTCGGTATGGAAGTATTTCTCTAAATTTGGATATGAGGAAGAGGTGATAGATGTTCTAGCTAAAATCTGCACATATAAATATAGGCTTCCTCAGGGTGCACCGACGAGTCCGATGCTTTCTAATTTGATTGTGCAATCACTGGATGAAGCTTTCGTTGAACTTGCCAGTAAGTGTAATTGTATTTATAGCAGATATGCTGATGATATAACCCTTTCTGGTAATTCTGGCAGCATTATGCCAACGATACGTGATATCTATAAAATAGTTTATACTCATCATTTTCATCCAAACAAGAAGAAAACGAAAATAAGTTTCTCCTGTGATAGGCAAATGGTTACCGGATTGACTATAACTGATGGAGTGCATGTTCCGAAAAAATATCGCAAGGATGTCTGGAAGGAACTATATTGTTGTAAAAAGTTTGGTGTAGCTAGTCATATTGCTTATAGACACCCTGATCAGGGCATGTATAGATATTGGCTTTTGGGTAGAATCATGTTTATAAAATCTGTAGAGCCCGGGTGTGGAGAGAAAATGCTTCAAGAATTCAATTCGATTAATTGGAGTATTTAGTTGGAGATTACGGGATGCCAAAACAGGCTGTGCCAGATTGTGTTGGTTGGGCTGCTTGGTAGGCTCTAAATAAAGTTTTGGATAATAATGCTAAATAGAAATAAACATCCTTATAAAATAGATGAACGATTCCTTTCTGGAAAGGTTGTAGTAATGTATGTAAGGTATAGATTTTTCCATAACTGGGTATTTATAGCTCTTACACTATTCTGGCTGTCATTCTCGTTATTAATCTTTAGTCTTATTTGGAATGAAGGATTTATAACATTGTTTAGTACAGGTTTTATATTAATTCTCTTATACGGCTTTTTGATGGGTGCATGGAGTAAGATTGTAGATTGTATAAATCTACGTCTTGAAAAGAAAATTGTATATCCTATCGTTGATAGGCTACTAGCCAAATCACTAAAGCTATCTTCAAGGAAATGTAGAGTAAAAAGGAGAAAACTTATAAGAATAGATGATGGTTCTATGGATTCCCCCTATGAGTCTGTTGTTGTTTTCTTTGGAGATGGTAGCATTTGTGAATATCCTTTTTCCTTTATGGCAGAAAAATGTAAGGGGGCTGTAAGTGTAAGAACATTAAGTCTTACCCATTATGTGTGTAAGAATGAAAAGAGTATAGCCGAAGCAAGTAGCTGGTTGCCTGAGCTGTCTTTAAATAGTTGGCTTAAGCTTGTGACATTTTTAATTATATTTTTAGGAGGCATATCATTTTGTATATTTACTTTTATGCCACCTGCAATATTTTTCTTTATATTGTTTTTGATGGTAGCTATCGTTGTTATGTTTATATATTTATACCCTCAACAGAAGTCACATAATGTCAAAAAAGTGACTTGGAAGATGGGCCTGTTTAAGGTAATGAAAACTCCGATTAGTATAATTTATCTATTTACTACATTAAACTTGCCATTTATGGCATTGCTTATCGTGAGTATTGTATCTGTTATCGCGGCTGTGCTTCCTATATATATTGTTATATTTCTTATAAATAAAGTTGCTCCAGGCTTGATTTCTAAGCCTACAGAGTATTTTGTTATATTAGTACTGAGTTCATTTATTCTAGTATATTGTCCATCTTATATAAAGCGGGTAATCTGTAAAACTCCATTCGTTACTCATACCGAAGGGAAAAGGTTTAAAAAAAGAATTGCAGAATTAATTATATATATTTACGATGCTGGTTCTGTAGAATTTCTTTTGAATGTGGCCTATGCTGTTTTTGTTTGTATCATATGCATAAAGAAATTTCAATATTCAGAATTTTTGTTTAGCAGGGAAATTGATGAAGTCATTCTGAATGCCTTTGTTTTGTTTCTGTCTTTTGAAGGTATTAGAAGTTCATATAAGAGAATCCATTTATCTGCAATATCATTATTTCAGAAAATATTGAGGCTATTAGATACTTGATTTAATATGAAAGGTAGAATGTTTGAAAATTTAAAACATGAGAATAAGCTGAAGGTTAAACATATGCGTGTCTCAAGAAAATGACGCTGAAGATAAATTATGTAAATGGTAGATTTTGATAGACTGATTACTCGCTTTCGGCAGTTCGGTGGCTGGAGGCTTGTGTGGCAATATGTCCGTATGGGGGTGTTGTGGACGGGTGTCTGTTCCTTGATACGCTGTGCCTTGAAGACTGCTTATCCTGTGATTACTGAAAAAGTGGATAGGATTCTTGTGCATGGTGCTGCTATGGTGGGGTAGTATATCCACGATAGCAAGCTGATAAATGGGAAGTTTGATTGTCATTACATCAACCTGACTACTGCGAAGAACTTGCAGGACTTCGGGAAGGTGGGGATGAGGAAGCTCTTGGATTTCTTCAAGCTCCTGAAGAAGAAACGGCATGAGGTAAAGGTGGTCAAACCTCAATTGGTTTATGTGATTCCGAATGCTTGTGGCGGTGCTTTCTATAAGGACTTTGTGGTGGTTCAGATGTTGAAGCGCCTGGGTTGTCAGGTGGTTGTGCGGGATGGGACCGCCTTGTTGAAAGGCTGCTTGTGACTGCAAGGGATATGGGTGCTTGTTGCTGGAATCGCAAGGGGATAGGAGGGAGGGATGATTGGCTATAAAATGTTGCTGAAGGTTAAAATGTAGAGTTTTTATGCTCTAATATTTGGAGGAAAAGAATGTTTTGCTTATTTTTGCATTAGATAAACTGCACTCGGCAATATGAAAGTAGCTTTCATTGTGCTCGATTGCATTATCTTTACTTAAAGAATTATTAATAGAACAATTATGGCACAGACTGCAACAATGAATCAAGCTCAACTGCAAATCCTTGATATGTTGTCTTTTATCAAGACTCCTGAGGCTTTGCGTGATTTGAATAAGGTAATCTCTGATTATTTTGTTCAGATGGCTGATGCTGAATTAGATAAAATGTGGAATGAAGGAACTCTGAATGAAGAGCGTATTGAGAGCTTCCGTCATCTCCATGAACGTACTCCATACAATAAACCGTCTTTATAATCATTAGGTTATGAACATTGTATTGGATACAAATAGTTTAATTATGTCAATCGCCCCTAAAAGTCCGTATCGAAAGGTATGGAATGCTTTTCTTAAAGGCGATTATAACCTTTGTGTGTCCAATGAAATTATAGAGGAATATTCTGAGGTTTTATCTCGCAATATTTCACCACAAGTTTCTGAGGCTATAGTTTATGCAATATTGTCTAGACCCAATGTAATTCGTAAAGATCCTCATTATACTTTTGCTTTGATTGATGCTGATAAAGATGACAATAAGTTTGTAGATTGTGCCATTGCTGCTAATGCAAAGTGTATTGTTACTGAAGATAAGCATTTTAGGGTGTTGAAAAATATTCCATCTCCAAAGGTGGAAGTATTAGGCATAGAGGAGTTTAAATGTTATTTGGAAAGGTGGATATAGGTGCTTGCATTTAATAGAGAAAAATGATATCATGATGGAAAATAATAGTGTTTTTCAATTTGGTAAGAATCCAATTTATATAGAGCGTAATGAAGGGAATGTTTATTTGGGCGACTATGTTTCAAAAACTAATGAGGCTTTTACTGATGAGTCTTTTGAGTTGCATATGTTTGCTCCTCAAATAACTCCTCAGATTAAGCGGGAAGAGGTTGGAATCATACTTAATTGGATTGCAAAAGATACAGATAAGACAGACCCCAAAAGAGTTGCTTTGCTTTATGGCAGTGCAGGTGTTGGAAAGTCGGTTGTAATGCATGATGTTCTTTTGGAATTGGAACAAAAAGAAGAGTATTTAGTACTCGGACTCAAGACAGACCAGATAGAATTTGGAGATACAGAGGATTTGAGTAAACGAATGCATCTGGCAAAACCTTTAGTGACTATTATCAAGGAAATGGCACAAAAGGCAATGCGGGTTGTTGTCCTCATAGATCAGATAGATGCTCTTTCCTTATCGTTGTCTTCTAATAGAACCCCCTTGCGTTCTATATTTAAATTGATAGAGCAGATTAAATCTATACCACACGTTCGGGTAGTCATTTCCTGCAGACCTTATGATTTGGAATATGATCCGATTTTGAATGATATGAAGATAGAAACAAAATGGGAGCTTAAAAAAATATCTTCTGGTCGGGTAAAGAGTATCTTGAAAAGTCATAATTTGGAAGATAGTATTAGTGAACAGCTACTTGCTTTCTTGGGTAATCCTTTGCATCTTTATCTATATTTGAAAGTGATGCCTTTTGGAAAGCTACGTAATCCAATTACAGAGGAAGTTCTTTATGATGGATTATGGAGGATATTTGTGATAGATATTCATGCAAATAAAAGGGAGAAGGTTTTGAAATTACTTGATGCAATGGTAGATGCTATGTACAGGCGTCAAGAATTATTTGTTCATAAGCAGGAATTTGAAAGTAACTATAATGATGAGTTAAATTATCTTTTGTCAAATGGTTTATTGCTTTGCACTTCTAATGGACGGGTACAGTTCTTTCATCAAACCATGTTCGACTATATTTATGCAAGGAGATTTGTGGAAAATGACTATGACTTGCTAAAAGAATTATCTAATCAGCATCAAGGGCTTTTCTCGCGTGCTGCGGTAAAAAGCATCTTTAGTTTTTTGCGAGAGACCAATCTGGTTTTATATATTCATAATATGAATAGTCTTCTTTTTGACAAAGGCGAAACAAAAAAATACAGATATCGTTTCCATCTGAAATCATTAATCTTGAGTAATATGGTCTTTTTTGATGAGCCAAAACAGGAAGAACTTCAACTAATTGACCGTAAAATCTTCGCAAATTCCTTGTTTATGGGCGTGATTTTTGAATCAATACACAATAGTAAATGGCTTGATGCTATATGGAGGATAATTGATAAAAAAGGTGGATGGACGGCTCTGTCTAAAGAATATAAAGAGAAAACTATATTAATGTGTAGTCAAACTTTATGGGACGATGCTGATAACATATTGGAGGTGGCATTTCGTGTTCTGCAAACAGGAGATGCTGATGGTAGAAAAATGATAATCGATTTAGTTCGCTATCAGCCACTTAAAGGTAATGTCGATAAATTGATAAAACTATATAAAGCCTTAGAATTAAAAAGCTATCCATTAGAGTGTCCAAATTTGCTGAAGCTTATCATTCCCGGTAATCCAAAGTTTGTTGGTGATGTGTTGAAAGACAATGTTCTTGAGCAGCTAAATCAAAAAGAGAAAAGTTCTTTGCATATTGTAGATTTTACTCATGAAGAAGAACAAATTTTCGAAATGATGGAATCGAATCATCATGAGCTAGCTATACAATTGTATGTTGAGTTATTGGAAATTATCATGAAGAATACCCGTTTTGATATTCCTGGGCATGAGATAATTGGTTCTTTTGAATTCTCTAGTTTTCAGAGAGTAGAAGGAGAACGCTTTTGTCATAATTTTCCAAAAGCTTTAGTAAATAAATTGATTGATGATTTCTTGAAGAATATAGACACAATCAAAACGCAACGTTATTTGCAGGAATTCTGTTGCAAAAAGTATGAGGCTTTTTTATTTATTGCACTTTATGTATTTACCAAGTATCCCGAGAAATTTTATAATGATATTTATAAAATTATTGTTTGCCGTTCAGTTTTATCTAATGCTCCTTGTTGGGTAGAGTACCAAGCTTTGGAAGCATTAAAGTCCTCTTTTCAATATATGAGTGCAGAGCAGCAGAGTGAAATAGTGCATAAAGCTGAATCTTTGAATGATGTTGGAGAAAGACGTATTTATGACAAAGAAATTGTTCGAAGAAGATTACAGGTAGGCTATCCTATCTGTGATATTGATTTGCATAGGGGAAAAGTATTGTACGCTTTGCCTAAAGTGTCTCTGTTAAAATATAGTAAAAAATCTTATTTTGAACGCTTGAGAATAGGGCGAAAATTTGAGTACAGAAAAAATGGAATTGTTTGCTATTCGAGGTTAGAAAATGAGATGCCTTTTAGAAGTTCATGTAGGAGCGGTTGGACTTCTTTAGGCTTGGATAAGGCGAGGAAAATGAGTTGTAAAGCTTGGTATAAGTCTATGACCAAGTATGTAGATAACATCCATTCGTATGATTTTGAACGCCCTTCTTTAGAGGGACAAAGCCAATTGTTTAGGCAAATTGTAGCAGAAAATCCCAAAAAGTATCTTAATTTATTGGATAATATCGTTGCAGATGACAAAATATTGTTGTGTTATGCAGAATCTGGTGTTAGGGGATTGCTGGATGTAAAAAAATATGTTGAAGCGAATCGGATATTTGATAATATTGTTAAAGTCATTAACAATAATGCCAACTCAGAATATCGAGGATTTGGAATACATTCTTTTCTTTATGTAATAGATGATTTCCTAAAAGGAGACTATATGCCAAAAAATGTATTTGATTTTTTGTGCAATGTCGTGTTGAATGTAAAAGAAAGTAAAATAAAGGCAGGAGACGTCAAAGAAAAAGACATTTACAATACTGCAATAAATCAAGCAAGAGGACATGCAGCCTATATGCTTATAGAGTGCTATCGATTTAAAGAGTATCAAGATGAAATTTTTGATACACTAGAGAATATAGCTTCTACAGCATCAGTATATACTCGTTCTGCCATATTGCTCAATATGGCGTTGTTGAACCATTTGGACCAGCAACGGAATGTTCTGCTATTTAAAATGCTTTTACACGACTATGACGAAAAATTGTTGGCAATGCCAATACATAATTATAATCCATTGGTGTATTTTATCAATTATGCTGTGGATGATATATTGGATGTCTTTGTTCACGCAATAGATAAACCATGGTGTTATAAGGAGCAAGTGATAATCTTGTGGCTTGCATGGGTACATAACAATTATAGAAATGATATCAAAGTTCTTCTTGACAAAATGTGTGAAAAGGGACAGGAGGCTAGACTATCCTTACTATCTTTCCTAACTCGGCAAGATGTTGAAATTGATCAAGAATCATTTAGCTATATCTTGTTTTTGATGTCAGAAAGGTTTTGCTCTGCTGAATTGGGGCATGAATGTGATATAATATTTCGACATGTAAAAAAGTGGACTCAAGAAAGGCAAGATATAATGGCAAAGACTTTTGTTGAGTCTCCTTTGAGTAAATATACGGGCAGAGGTTTTATAGATTTTTTGGCTGGCTATGCAATCAAGAAACCTGTCCAGGCATTATACTGGTTAGAATGTGTTATTCATAACATGGCTCCTAACGACTACAGTATATGGAATTCTGTAACAGACGTCTTGATACAATCTTATAATGGAATTCGCTCCTTTAATGATATAGAATACCAGTCGACATTGGAGTATGCCATGGATTTGATTGACAGTCTAATGATGAATAAAGATAAAAGTTTTCTCATTACCAATTTCATTCATAAGTTAGATGATGAATAATGAATTGTCGCATTTACATTCTATTTTGCCAAGTTTACAATCTGGTTTGTACCTACTGGAAACTGAACTTACGGATGAGGAAATCGAGGACTACTTTAAAAAATATAGATTTTATTCTTTCTATACGGAGGAGTTGTTGCCATCCAGAGGTGGGACACCATTTGAAATGTTTGTAATGTCGTTGTGTTGGCAATTTGACTGTAAAGAGTTAGACGAACTAAGGTTGGCTATAATCAATTCTCATGGTCAACAGAAAGAGAACATTATTTACGAAACTCTAATGAGAGTTATAAAAAAGATGAGTAATGGAAGAACTTCTGTTCTATTGTTATGTGGGGAACCAGATTTGTCATCTTTCAGGCATGAAGAACTTGCAGTGCTGAATTATTCTGTGTGCCATAATGGGATGACTACCTTGATTTTATCAAAGAAGAAAAGCAATGGTTGTCTTAATCAAGAGGAAAATATAGTAAAATATATAACTTTAAAATCAAATTATAAAATGGGAAATAGACAGTACAAGGTTCATATAACCTATAAACATGATGAGTTACATAACTCAGGCATAGAAGCTATTTGTGCAGGTTTACATACTCGCAATATTCCTTTTTCAATTGATAAGTATGACATTTTATATAGAGATAATATACAAAGATATGAGGAAGAGATAGGTGTCTCGAATATTGTAATCATGTTCGTTATTCCAGAATATCTAAAATCTTTGGACTGCATGTATGAAATGACTCAACTTTTCAAGAATGGGAGTGTAGAGAATAGAGTCTTTCCTATAGTTGACATGGGTGATATTCCCCGTAATGGAGATGGATTGTCGCAAATCAAGAATCATTGGAATAATGAGAAAAACCGAAAGGCAGAACAGTTAAAAAATGAGCCAGGAAACTCGGACTATCTGTTAGGGGAGATTAAGAAGATTAACGATATCTTAAAAAAAATGGATGAGTTTTGGGAATATATCGTTCATACTAATACTGGAGAATATACTGAGATGGTTGCTGATAATGCAAACTTGTTGATAAATGAAATCGAAAAACAAATAGATGTTTCATCAGTATTTCAAGACAATACATTTACCCCTACAACAGAGACTGCACCAAATATGTCTAGACATATCTTTCAGCAAGGTGATAAGCCTATTTATGTGGAGAATAATAGTGGAACTATAAATATTAATTAGTACCATTATATATATGTCATCATTAGTGTCCAATAATAAAGGTCACTAATGTTTTTATATAAGGAAACCAAACGTAAAATGGTAGAGAAACTGGAGGACTTGGTTTGCAATAGTTGTCTGGCACGTACTGGTAAAGAACCGAATGGGGTGGAAGTATGATAGTAGAAATGATGTCTCTTGTTGCGATTTCTTCTAAACTTTCGCAAGTTCTGAAGTGAGTCCACTTTATATAAAGTTTGTTATATTATTATCGGTTTGTATTTGCTTTACAAGGAAAAAGTGTATTTTTGTGATACAAAACCAAAGATAGAATTATATGAATGAGAATATAGTAAACTTTTTAAATGGATACATGATGAATCCTGATCCTCAATATGCTGTTTTCTTGAAGGGAAAATGGGGATGCGGGAAAACTCATTTTATCAATCATTGGATAGATGCATACAAAGCAAAACCTACTACAGAACAGGTGATAGAATCCATCTATGTTTCTCTATATGGCCTAAGTGATACAAAACAAATTACTACAGCAATAAATAGAGTTATATGTCCTATTTTATATGGAAAAGCTGCAAAAGCAGGAAAAGTCTTGGCTAAAATTGCTTCAGCAATGATTTTAAAGCATGAAGTTGATTTGAATTATGATGGTATTTCAGACCTTTCTATTAATATTGGTATTGACTCTTTATCAAAGTTCAAATCAAATGATAGTTTGGTAAATTCTAAAAAACTGCTCATCTTTGATGATTTGGAGCGTTGTGATGTTCCCATGAAGATGTTGTTAGGATATTTGAACTTCTTTGTGGAGCAATGTAATTGTCACCTCATAGTCATAGGTGATGAAGATAAGATTGCCGAAGGCGAGAATAAGAAGCTATTTGGTGAGTTCAAGGAGAAAACGATAGGTCGCGAGTTTGAGATAGCGACGGATATACATAGTGCTCTTAAAACTTTTGTCAATCAGACACCCAAGAATGATTTTGTTGTAGGTCATCAAGAGCAGATTGAGAAGTTTTTTGCTATGACAGAATGCAATAATCTTCGCATTCTGCGTCAAGCATTATGGGATTTTAGCCGATTCGAGGAATCTATGACTGATTTCTTGGGAGATAAACGTTATGAGAACATCATGATTCATGTGTTGGGGACTTATATTATATCCTATTGTGAGTATCGCGGAAAAAATCATCAGTTATTTGATGCCTGGATTCGTTATAACATAAAAGGTCAACAGTTTGATAACAAAGCATTGGAGAACTTGAGATCGCAAATAGGAGACCTTCATCAGAGATATAATAATATGTATCAGCGTTTAAGTAGTTACCAAACGTTTAAGATGGACATTATAGAAAGAGTCATCTTAGAACTTAACACGGGTGATTCTATTAAGGATTATGTTGTGAAAGAAGATTTTGCACCTATAGCAGAAATTCGTTCATGGGATAGAATCAATGAGGCATATGCTATGAGCAATGAGAAATTTATTTCATTCTATCGTACCTTGATTGATGATATTTGTGGTGTCCATGTGACGAGCATGAAAAATTTGGGATATGCTATCGCTTATTTGCTATACCTGGACTCTCGTACAATTAAAGAATTTGATGAAAAGGATTTCAATAACATATGCGAGGCTCTGCCCAAATATTGGGAGACTTTTCAAGACGAAGAGTCTGTATATGATGCTCGCATAGCATTTAGTAGAGGTGTCAATTCTTATATGACTACAGTGAATTTGAAGCGGTTGCCAGAGATTTGTGCTAAATTCAATAAGGAATATGAGAATAGATTGAAGATGAGTAAAAATCTCATGACTCGTACTCTGGAAGAATTGTCGGATTCGAATGTAGATGAATTGTGCACTTTAAATGGCCAGGCATTGCCGGACCACAGCTGTACATACGATATGGTATCCATTTTCAATCATGTAGACATGGATAAACTAATGGATAACCTGTTGAAAATGAGCAACGAATCCTTAAATTCTTTTACTCATTTTATCCGAGATAGATATAAATTATCTTATAATATAGGCAATTGGATACATGAAACGAATGATGATATTAAGTCATTGGAATACTTGAAAGAGAAAGTAGATGAGGTCATCAGAACTGAAAAATATATTAGAAAAGCAGCATTTATGAATCTTTCAAAATCTTTAGATGGTGCTATAAAACGCTGCAAAGGAGATATGCATGCAACGCCATTTTGACAATCATGTTTGGGCTTATGGCTTTAATTCTCTAACTTCTTTAAATTCCCCATTTGCGAAAGTTGAGCTAATAATTGAATTTGCTAAAGTTCAAAAGGTTATTGTACAGATGGTAAGTTATAGTGAAATGGCTGGGATAGAAGAAGCAATGGATGATATTCGTCATGGTAGAGTGACAGAGTATAAAAGTGCTGATGATATGTTTGAAAAGCAGGGAAGATGAAATACAGAATCGTAATTTGACGATAGCGCTGTATCGGTACCACATGTAGTGTTGCTTCAAGTTACCAGTAACAAGGAGAATGTGAAGTCAAAAATACTTTTTATCATGCACATGCCCCTGCCTGTGTATGGTACTGGTATTGGGTTATTTCAATTTTGATAATTAAAAAATTACTATAATGTTTTAATTAAAATCTTTGGATATTTTGGGTAGTAAGGCGGAACTCGCCTCACTGCCTGAGGGCAAATTGCTCATTAATACTGTAAATGCTCATTCTTATAATACTGCGCGAAAGGACTCGCTCTTTGCTGAGGCACTGACGAATGGGGATGTGCTGATTCTGGATGGAGTGAGCATCGTGAAGGCGTGTAAGTGGATTAAGGCGAAGTGCCAACCGAAGGAAAAAATAGCTGGCTGGGATTTATTCTCTTTCGAAATGGATAAACTCGAAAGAAAAAGTGAAGAGTTAAGAACGAAGAGTGAAGAATCCAAGATTGTGATGTTTATGGGTAGTTCGCAGAAGGTGCTTGACACCAATCTGTCCATGATAGCATCAGCTAAAGTTGCCGCTGCCAGTGAGTCCTGTTATGAGCCGATTCTCTCCATTACGTATAAATCTACAGTCGGCTATCTCATCAAGCATGGCTCTTGTCAAGTTTCTTGTAGTTTGACACCGTTGTCTTACTAGAGTGGGTATTCTTGCAAATAGCATTCAAGGATTTATCGTCACTCAACATTTGGATGATTCTTTTTAGTTTCATCATTGAAATGTTACTGTTTGACATAAATTGAATTCTAACAGTGAACGACAGTGTTCACATGTAGAAATAACGCAATCAAACTGTATAAAGTACATCGGTATCATTTGAGTGATATTATCAATAAGGGTTTGGGGGATAAGAATGCGTATCTGGATTATTTGGTGGACAGATTGTTGATGAATCTGCTCTTGCCTTACGCAATCTTTGCGTTAAAATAATCCAAGAAGTTTGGCGATGTGAGAGAAAAAATGTTTTTTTGCATAAAATTGGCGGCATCTCAGCAATTGAAGCGAGCTTCATTGCGTTCGATTTGCACAATCTTTGCATATTCAAATACATTTTAAATGTTTAAAAGGAGAAGATTATGAAAGCAAAAGCGTTAGCATTGAAAGAACCAAAGTTAGTGGTTTCTGTATCAGACCCATCTTTGGTCAATAAACTAAAAAGTGCCATTCAAATGCTCAATGGAGTAAGTCCTATTTCGGTTTTGAAACCTAAGAAAACTGAATTGGAACTTGCAGAAGAGGATGTTGTTAAAGGTAGAATTACACAATGGAACTCTGTTGATGAAATGTTTGATACTATTCTTGGTAAGTGATGTATAAATTAGGAACGACTAAAAGATTCGACAAAGCGTTGAAACTTTGTCGGAAGCGTGGCTATCCAATAGAGAAATTACAGAAAGCGATTTCTCTTTTGGTAGAAAATGGTACGTTACCTTCTGAATACAAACCACATATCCTTCATGGTAATTATGAAGGTGAGTGGGAAGCTCATGTTGAATCAGATTGGCTTTTGATATGGGTAACTTTATGAATAAGCAATTTTATATAGAAAGTATGCATAACAATCTGCATATTTTATTTCCTATTTTTTCTGAATGTAATAAAAGAAAAGGAGTAAATTTCTTTTTTTGCATCATCTATTTCTTTATATTGTTCTTTATCTATGATTTCCCAGTTTTCTGAATTGATAGAAGGGAAATATGTGTCTGCTTTTGGTATTTTTTTATCTACTATCGTGAGATACAGATTATCGGCAAGATGCATACATTGCTTATAAATACTTTCACCTCCTATGATAAATATGATGTCGTCTGTACATTTTTCAAGCGCATCTGTCAATGAGTGATACACCTCACAGTTTTCCAGTTGTATTTCCTGTTGGGTTATCACTATGTTCCGTCTCAAAGGGAGTGCGCCATGAGGGAGAGATTCGTATGTTTTCCTCCCCATGACTATGGTATGATTCAATGTAAGTTGCTTAAATCTTTCCATGTCCTTTCTGATATGGAAAAGCAGTCGGTTCTTGTAGCCTATCGCACCGTTTTGGTCCAGGCATGCTATGATATTGATTTGCATTTCAGAATATGATTATCACCCTCTGGTATGTGAGAACTTTTAATCTTCCATTCCTGTGGGTACAGATTATTGGCACGATTGCCTATATTTTTCATCCAACCTAATGGGACATTCTGATAAGTTACTATCATGTATCCTTTAGGTGTTGTAGGAGGCAAAGTAATCGCTTCTTTACGGAGATAGTTGATTGCATCTTCGTATGAGAGTTCTACTTGTGGAATATCAGTCTTATCCAATTCTGTCGATAAGGCAAGTGACTGTGCTGGGATCAGATCCTTACCTTTTATACTTCCGATTTTGATTCCTTCGTGAAGTACTCTTAGTGATTGGTCTGCTTCTTTTACAGCCTCTGTCCATTTCTTGCTGATAGCATATACATCATTTTCTGTTAATGTATAATTCCACTCATCCTTATTTCTTAACCAGTTATTTTTTAATGTGGAAGGTTCTTTGGTCTTTCCTTTAGCGTTCTTCTTGCCAAGATTCTTTTTCTTTTTATCGCCTTCATATATGCCATTTTTGCGTAATACGACAATAAACAATCCTTCTCCACGGCTTATACCAGGGAAGAAATGATACATGGCTTCATCATTGATAAGACTCTTGGTAATATTCCAACTTTTTTCGATATTCAGAGGAAGAATTTCTGCTCCAAGTTCCTCTTTTATCCATTCTACGTTTTCCTCGTCTTCATGGGCATTAAAGGTGCAGGTAGAATAAATCAGTATTCCACCAGGCTTTAAGCAGTTCCAAATGTCACTTACGATTTCCCGTTGAAGTTTCCAACAATTATTTACATTGGCTTTACTCCATTCAGTGATGGCTTCTTCATCTTTTCTAAACATGCCTTCACCCGAACAAGGGACATCGGCAAGTATCACATCAAATTTTAATTTTGATTTTTTGTAATCTTTTGGATAATTGTTGGTGACAACAACGTCCGGATGCCCAAACTTTTGAATGTTTTCTGATAAAATTTGAGCCCTTGTCTTCATAGGCTCATTGCTGAAAAGAAGACTTCCTGCTGGAAGAGCAGCTCTTACGCATGTAGATTTGCCACCTGGTGCAGCACAGAGATCCAGCATGGTGACAGGTTCTTTGACATATTGTCGGATGGCTAAATCAACAATCATGGATGAGGCTTCCTGTACGTAGTATAGACCCGCATGGAAAAGAGGATCGAAAGTGAAGTTCTTTCGTTCCGATAAATATTTGCCTGTTGAAGGGCACCAAGGAATTATTTCAGAGGTTGTTCCTTCGTTTAAAACCGTCTCTTCAGAACATTTGAATGGATTGAGACGAATGCTGACAGTTGCATTCTCGTCAATTCCTTTCATCAGTTGATTGAAGAGGTTTTCCCCCATAAGTTCTTTGGTATAAGTTTTGAAATCCTCTGGTAATTTTGTGCTTCTATCTGTTGTCATCTTGCCATTCTTTTTCTTGTTAATTCAAAATCATTTGCAAATTAAAAAAATATTTTGTTTCTTTGCAACCAGTTAGCTTCATTCTTATTCAAATATAAACAAATCTTCCTCTTCTTTGGAAATCTCCTGCTTCTTAGGCTTAGGAGGATTTTTTAAGTTGCCTTTTTCATCAAATAAACCATAAGTCGTTCTGAGTACGATAAACTCTGTGCGACGGTTCATTTGATTGCAGATTTCCTGATTTGCTTTATTCTGTTTCAGAATGAAATCCGTTGTCAGTTTATCGCCTTCCTTGAGCCATGGATATTTAGCAGCCATCTTTTTGCTGATAGTCTTAGGTTGCTCTTTTCCATAACCCATTGGGGTAAGTCTGTCTTTGGCAATTCCGTGCTGGATCAGATAGTTGACTACCGATTGTGCTCTCTGTTGAGAAAGGTGTTTATTATATTCTGCACTTCCTTTATAATCACAATGCGCACTAAGTTCGATGGTGACATTTGGATTTTCTTTCAATAAGTTTACCAATTCATCCAGTGCTTTTGTACTGTTGGCTGTAAGGGTAGCCTTATCAAAATCATAGAAGATATTATCTATTAATACCGGTGCCGTGATGGAAGCCAATGGGAATTGTAAGGTATATTCCTTACTTTCCTTAGCAGAATCTACTCGAATTTCTTCTTTGTGATTGAGGAATCCTTTGCAAGAAGCCATCAGGAGATAATCTACCTGTGGTTTGATGACCATACTGAATGAGCCATCACCTTTGACTGGTAGTTTCTTATATGTTCCATCGTTTCCGACAACCATTACTTGGGAAGCCGGTAACTCATAACCACCCATTTCGTAAACCCAGCCTTTGATGGTTGTTACAATTTCCGGGTTTTCAAAAGAATAGATGTGGTCGAAACCTCTTCCGTCCTTTCTGTTGGAAGAGAAATAGCCTCTGTTGTGTGGACCTTCGAAAGTCATTCCAAAGTCGTCACCTTCCGAGTTGAGAGGGTAGCCAGGATGGAAAACCTTATATTTTTTAGTTTTTGGGTCCACTTTGGCAATATAGATGTCCAATCCACCCATTCCTACATGTCCATCGCTACTAAAGTAAAGGTCTCCGTTGGGTCTGAATGTAGGGAAAGATTCATTTCCTGGAGTATTGATAGGTTCCCCCAAATTCTCAACACCTCCCAAGCCTGCAGCTGTAATTCTTACTCGCCAGATATCCAATCCTCCCATTCCTCCAGGCATGTCTGAAGTAAAGTACAACCATTCTCCATCAGGAGAGATGGCAGGGTGTGCCAAACTGCTGAGGGTATCTCTGGTAATTTCCAGTTTTGTGGCTTTTCCCCAAGCCGCATCGGAACGTGGGGAGGTTACTATTTGTGCATATCTTGGAGAAGACGGGTCGGTAGTGCATTGTGTGAGATACATTTCCCGTCCATCAGGTGTAAAGCAGCAAGCTCCTTCATCATATTCCGTATTCAGCCCCGTACTGATGGCTTCTGGTTTGCTCCATTTTCCTTTGTCATCTTTTTCAGATATGAAAATATCGCCGTTTTTTGTTCCTGTAATACCACTCAGTTCATCTCCAAGCGCTTCATTTCTGGTAGATGTAAAATAGAGTTGGTCAAATTCATCACCCAAGAGCATTGGTGAATAGTCTGCTCTTCTGGAATTGAAAATATCCATTTTCTTCACCGTATATCTGCTCCCTTTTTTCTTCCATTCTGGTGCAGCTTGTGCTGATTTCAGTCCGTTTCGTGCTAAAATATCATAGCCATTTTTGCTCATTTCTTCATTTGGGAGAGAATCTAATATGGATTTAAATTCTGTTTGAGCAAGTTTGTAATCGCCGTTTTTTAGAAGTTGCCGAGCATAATTTAAGCGATTCAGGATATTGGCTTGTCCATATCTGATAGCATTTCTATAGGCTGCCACAGCTTTAGGAGTAGCATTGATTTTCTCATAGCAGAGCGCCATTTTTAAGGCTCGCTGCCCTCTTTTTTCTCTTTCTTTTGTCGGCGTTTTTGTATATGCCTGCTTAAATTGGTCGGCAGCATCATAATACTCACCTAAAGCAAGATACTTTTCTCCCTTTTTGATATTCTTATCAATACCGCATGCGGTCAATAGTAAGCTACTTACTAATATTGACAAAAATGCTAAGCCGATATGAGATTTATTCTTCTGTTCCATGTTTTTAAATAAACTCCAGTTGTTATTGCTGACTGAATGGTAATCTGAACTGACAACCGCCTTTCCAGTTGCTGCAACCATATGCCGTTTTTCCTTTGATAATGGTTCCTTGCCCACAGATAGGGCAAGTTTTTCCGATGATACTGTCATCTGCAGGAAGATTTGGAGATTTTGCCTCTGTCTTTTCTGCCGTATCACCCTGTTTGGTTGATTTCTTTGGAGCGGTTTTCTTTCTTGGCTCTTTTTTCTTGAGGTCCTCTTCCGTTGTTATCGTCACATGGCGAGCACTGTTGTCAGACAATACGTCATTGACGATTTGGTTGATTTGTTCTTTCAGACCATTGATAAAGTCGGCTGGGTCATAGGTCTTATGCTCGATGTCTCGGAGTTTTTTCTCCCAAATACCAGTCAACTCACAACTTTTCAACAGTTCCTCGTGGATGGTGTCGATGAGTTCGATTCCGGTAGGAGTAGCCATCAAGTTTTTTCGTTGGCGCTTGATATAGTGGCGCTTGAAGAGTGTCTCTATAATGCCGGCGCGTGAGGAAGGGCGCCCGATTCCGTTCTCCTTTAATGCCGCCCGCAGTTCTTCGTCCTCGACGAATTTTCCTGCGGTCTCCATTGCTCGGAGCAAGGTTGCTTCAGTATAATACTTAGGTGGAGTGGTCCATTTCTCAGTGAGAGTAGGTGTATGTTCACCCGATTCGCCTTTTACGAAAGAAGGGAGCGTTCTTTCTTCTACCACTTCCTTCTTGGCGTTATTTCCGCCATCGTTTCCGTTGGCATTATCAGTTGCATCATCGTCATCGGCATTTTTCGCATCCTTCGCATAGACAACTCGCCATCCTGGTTCCAGAATTTCCTTGCCGCTTACCTTGAATTCGATTTTCTCTGGTTTAGGCCCATCTTCATTGATGACTTCGCCCAATACGGTGGTCGTAGAGAATTTACAATCCGGATAGAACGCACTGATAAAACGTTTGGCGATAAGGTCATAGACATTTGCCTCCATATCGGTGAGTCCTGTAGGTGGAACACCTGTTGGGATGATGGCATGGTGGTCGGTCACCTTACTATTATCAAATACCTTCTTGTTTTTTGGCAACTTTTTTCCGGTAGCGGCGAGCTGCTGGACAAGCGGAAGGTACTTTTGCTGGCTCATGATCTTGGCCTGGCTTACTCCGTTGAGTATTTGTGGACATTTCGGATAGATGTCATCTGTCAGAAACTGTGTATCTACACGAGGATAAGTCGTGTATTTCTTCTCGTATAGACTCTGGATGAGTTTCAGCGTAATATCAGCAGAGTAAGCAAATTTCTTGTTGCAATCCACTTGAAGTGAGGTGAGGTCGTAGAGGTGAGGTGGAGCTTCATTTCCCTTTTTCTTGCTCACGTCTGTAACGGTGAAAGGCTTTCCTGCGATGGTGCTGAATGCTTTTTCACCTTCCTCCTTGCTGGTAAACTTGCCGCTGGTAGCCGTAAACTGAGTATCGCGATAGATGGTAGCAAGTACCCAGTATGGTTCGGAAACGAAATTGTCGATTTCCTTCTGTCGGTTTACGATGAGGGCAAGGGTAGGGGTCTGTACTCGACCGATGCTGAGCACCTGTCGATTCTGACCATATTTCAATGTATAAAGTCGGGTGGCATTCATGCCGAGAATCCAGTCTCCAATGGCACGTGAAAGGCCTGCGAGGTAGAGCGACTGATATTCGGTCTGGTCTTTCAGTTCCTGGAAACCCTGCTTGATGGCTTCATCAGTCATGGATGAAATCCACAATCTCTTGACCGGGCATTTGGCTTGTGCCTTTTGCATCACCCATCTTTGGATGAGTTCACCTTCCTGTCCGGCGTCACCACAGTTGATGATACTGTCAGCGGCTTGCATAAGCCTTTCGATTGTATTGAATTGCTTGCGGATTCCTTCGTCGTTAATCAGTTTTATTCCAAAACGCTGGGGAATCATAGGCAATGCGGACAGGCTCCAGCGTTTCCACATTGGAGTATAATCATCCGGTTCTTTCAGCTCACAAAGGTGGCCGAAAGTCCAGGTTACTTGGTAACCATTACCTTCCATATAACCGTCGCGCGCAGTTGTTGCTCCAATAATCCGGGCAATATCTTTAGCTACGCTTGGTTTCTCTGCAATACAAACTATCATTCTTTATTATTTCCTTTTCTGTTTGCAAAGGTACAATAAAATAATGAGAAAGCCATCATTTCGGCTTCTTTTTCTCATGGCAGAGAATAAAAAAGCCCCGTAAGGCTTGGGCACAATCTGGAACTTGTGCCTTGCCTTACAGGGCGTATTTTATAAATATCTGCGTAATCTGCGTGAGAAAAATTAATTCCGCATGCGATTACTCGTACTCCTGCCAGCTCTTAATCTGCAACTGATCCTGGCTCAATGTGCAGAATGCCTCGATGAAGGCTGAAGCTAAGCGGGCATTGGTGAACAGAGGAATGTTGTGGTCGATAGCGCCACGACGGATTCTGTAACCATTGGTGAGCTCACGCTTGGTGTGATTCTTAGGAATGTTGACGATGAGGTCGAACTTGTGATTAGCAATCATCTCCATCACGTTAGGAAGATCCTTGTGGTCCTCATCAGGCCATCCTACGGCTGTAGCCTTCACGTTGTTCTCGTTGAGGAACTTTGCTGTACCGGCAGTAGCGTAGATGGTGTAACCATTCTTCACCAGTGCCTGAGCGCCGTCGAGCAGAGAAGCCTTCTCCTTAGCACCACCGCTTGAAAGCATGATGCCCTTATCCTTTGAAGGAATCTTGTAGCCAGTAGCAATCAATGAGTTGAGCAATGCCTCCTCGAAAGTATCACCCATACAGCCTACCTCACCGGTAGAGCTCATATCTACACCGAGAACAGGGTCTGCGTTCTGCAAACGGGCGAATGAGAACTGTGAAGCCTTCACACCCATGCGGTCGATATCGAAAGCAGACTTGTCTGGCTTCTGATATGGAGCGTCGAGCATGATGCGGGTAGCTGTCTCGATGAAGTTGCGCTTCAATACCTTGCTCACGAATGGGAATGAACGGGAAGCACGGAGGTTACACTCGATCACCTTTACATCGCGACCCTTAGCCAGGTACTGAATATTGAAAGGACCAGAGATGTTGAGCTCCTTGGCAATGGCACGTGAAATCTTCTTGATCTGACGGGCTGTAGCGAAGGAAATCTGCTGAGCAGGGAAGGTCATGGTAGCGTCACCGGAGTGAACACCTGCATACTCTACGTGCTCTGAAATACCATACTCTACAATCTCACCGTTCTGAGCCACACCGTCGAACTCAATCTCGTTGGTCTCTGTCATAAACTGAGAGATAACCACTGGGTACTCCTTGGAAACCTCAGAAGCTGCCTCCAGGAAGCGACGCAATTCATCATCGTTGTGGCAAACGTTCATGGCTGCACCAGAAAGGACGTATGATGGACGAACGAGAACAGGATAGCCTACCTCGTCGATGAACTTCTGAACATCCTCCATAGAGGTGAGAGCGCTCCACTTAGGCTGGTCGATGCCCAACTTGTCGAGCATGGCTGAGAACTTACCGCGGTTCTCGGCACGGTCGATGTTGACAGGAGATGTACCTAAGATTGGCACAGACTGGCGATGGAGCTTCATAGCCAGGTTGTTTGGAATCTGACCACCTACAGAAACAATCACACCACGTGGTGACTCCAGGTCGATGACATCGAGTACACGCTCGAATGAAAGCTCATCGAAGTAGAGACGGTCGCACATATCGTAGTCGGTAGATACGGTCTCTGGGTTGTAGTTGATCATGATTGACTTGTAACCCAACTTGCGGGCTGTGTTGATGGCGTTTACTGAACACCAGTCGAACTCTACAGAAGAACCGATGCGGTAAGCACCAGAGCCGAGAACGATGACAGACTTCTCGTTCTTGTAGTAGTTGACGTCGTAACCCTCTACGGCGTAAGTCATGTAGAGATAGTTGGTAAGGTCAGGATGCTCGCTTGCCACGGTAGGGATGCGCTTTACGGCAGGCAGAATGTTCAGCTTCTTACGCAGAGCACGAACTGCGAGAACCTCCTTCTCCATATTGGTATCCTTGGTCTTCAATACGAAGCGGCCAATCTGGAAGTCAGAGAAGCCCAATACCTTAGCCTCGCGCAAAACCTCAGCAGGAATCTCCTCCAAAGTATTATATTCAGAAAGCTTATGCTTGTAATCTACGATATTCTTCATGCGCTCGATGAACCAAGGATCAATCTTGGTCAGCTCCTCGATGCGCTCGATGGTGTAACCTTCCTCCAAAGCCTGAGCGATGGCGAAGATACGGAGGTCGGTAGGGTTGGAAAGCTCCTCATCCAAATTGTCGAACTTGGTGTGGTCGTTGCCAACGAAACCGTGCATTCCCTGACCGATCATACGGAGACCCTTCTGGAGCATCTCCTCGAATGAGCGGCCGATAGACATGATTTCGCCTACAGACTTCATGGAAGAACCAATCTTGCGGCTTACACCGGCAAACTTGGTAAGGTCCCAACGAGGAATCTTACAGATCATATAGTCGAGTGATGGAGCCACGTAAGCTGAGTTAGGAGTACCCATCTCGCCAATCTGGTCGAGTGTATAACCGAGCGCAATCTTAGCAGCAACGAAAGCGAGCGGATAACCGGTAGCCTTAGAAGCAAGAGCAGAAGAACGGCTCAAGCGAGCGTTGATCTCGATGATACGGTAGTCGTTGGTCTCAGCGTTGAAAGCATACTGGATGTTGCACTCACCCACGATGTTGAGGTGACGAACGCACTTCACAGCGATGTCCTGCAACATCTTCACCTGCTCGTCGGTAAGAGAACAGGTAGGAGCCACCACGATAGACTCACCAGTGTGAATACCTAATGGGTCGAAGTTTTCCATAGAGGCAACGGTGAAGCAACGGTCGTTTGCATCACGGATGCACTCAAACTCAATCTCCTTCCATCCCTTCAAGCTCTCCTCAACGAGAACCTGAGGCGCAAAAGTGAAGGCAGATTCAGCGATTTCCTTGAATTCCTCTTCAGTCTTGCAGACACCAGAACCGAGACCACCCAAAGCATAGGCAGAACGGATCATGATAGGGTAGCCGATGTTGCGTGCCGCAGTCACAGCTTCTTCCATGTTCTCGCAAGCATGGCTTACAGGAACCTTGAGGTCAACCTTGTTGAGCTCCTTCACGAAGAGATCACGGTCTTCAGTATTCATGATAGCCTCTACAGAGGTACCTAACACATCTACACCGTACTCCTTGAGCACACCGCTGAGGTAAAGTTCAGTACCAACGTTCAAACCTGTCTGTCCACCCCAAGCGAGCATGATGCCGTCAGGGCGCTCCTTCTTGATGATTTCAGTCACAAAAAAAGGTGTCACCGGCAAGAAATAAACCTTGTCAGCAATACCTTCACTGGTCTGAATTGTAGCAACGTTTGGATTGATGAGGACTGAACTAATACCTTCCTCACGCAAAGCCTTGAGAGCTTGCGAACCGGAATAGTCAAATTCACCTGCCTGGCCGATCTTCAAAGCACCGGAACCCAGAACGAGGACTTTCTTAAGCTGTTTCTTCATATTTAATAACTATAAGTATATTCTAACTATAAGTAATAAATTCTATAAGTATCATCTGAAATGTCTTATGCTTAGTTTTGCAATTTGGGTACAAAAGGCAAATACACTATTTCGGGTTGCAAAGTTACGACATTTATTTGAATTTACCAAATTTTTCTTGTGCCAGTTCTTCGTTAAATAATATCAATTATTACTTTTTATTTTTTTATAATGTCTTATTTTTCGGATAATTTTGTTACTTTTGCGCTCGCTATGCAAAATTGTAGCTTAAGAAATTAACATAGATCAAGATTAAATATAATAATGAGAGTCGGTTTATTTGTCCCTTGTTATGTAGATGCCTTATACCCTGAAGCTGGTGTGGCTACATACAAGTTGCTCAAACACTACGGTGTGGATGTGGACTATCCAGAGAAACAGACTTGTTGCGGTCAACCGATGGCGAATGCTGGTTTCCAAAACAAGTCAGAGAAGGTCATTGAGGCTTTTGATGATCTTTTTAGAGACTACGATTATATTGTAGCTCCTTCTGCCTCGTGTGCAGCTTATGTAAAAGTGTATTATCCTAAGATTCTGGAGGGTAAGCATGAGTGTGTATCTTCCGGTAAGATAATGGATATAGTGGAATTCCTGCATGATGTGCTGAAAGTAGATCATGTGCCGGGCAAGTTCCCTCATTCCGTGAGTGTTCACAACAGTTGCCATGGCGTCAGGGAATTGGGGTTGTCATCACCTTCAGAGAGAAACGTCCAGCCGTTCAATAAGATTATTGATTTATTGAATATGGTGGATGGAATTACCATTCATGAACCGGAACGTAAGGATGAATGCTGTGGATTCGGTGGTATGTTTTCTATCGAAGAGCCCGCTGTTTCTACCCGTATGGGTGAGGACAAAATCAGACGCCACATGGCTACGGGAGCTGAATATGTTACCGGTCCTGATTCTTCCTGTCTGATGCACATGGCAGGCATTGCTAAGAAGGAGAAAATGCCTATTCAATTCATTCATGTTGTACAAATTTTAGCTGCAGGACTATGAGTACAGAACATTCCAAGAGAGCCGCTAAGTTTACGGCAGATGTAGAAAAGACCACCTGGCATGATGCTACCTTCTGGTCTGTAAGACAAAAGAGAGATAAGATGGCGCATGAACTTCCGGAATGGGAAGATCTTCGCGAACTGGCTTCTGAAATTAAGATGCATACGATTACCCATCTGGCAGATTATCTTGATGTTTTTTCCAAGAATCTGGAGAGTCGTGGTGTCAAGGTGCATTGGGCAAAGGATGCGCAGGAATTTAATGAGATTGTGCTCGGCATCCTGAATGATCATCATGTGAAGAAAATGGTGAAATCAAAGTCTATGCTTACCGAAGAGTGTGAGATGAATCCTTACCTGGAAAAGCATGGTATTGATGTGGTGGAAACCGACTTGGGTGAGCGTATTATCCAACTCTTAGGTCAGAAACCGAGCCATATCGTGATGCCTGCCATCCATCTCAAGCGTGAAGAAGTGGGCAAGATGTTTGAGGAGAAAGGAATCTCTAAGGAAATAGGAAATTATGACCCAACTTATCTCACCCGCTGTGCCCGCCATCATCTTCGCGACCAGTTTATGGAGGCTGGAGCAGGAATGACTGGATGTAATTTTGGAGTGGCTGAAACGGGTGATTGCGTGGTTTGTACCAATGAAGGTAATGCTGATATGACGACTTCCATGCCTAAGCTTCATATTGTGGCGATGGGTATTGAAAAGTTGGTTCCTGATTACAAGTCTTTAGCGGTATTCCAGCGTCTGCTTTGCCGTTGCGGTACTGGTCAGCCTACTACTGCTTTTACTTCTCATTTCCGTCAAGCTCGTCCGGGTGCAGAAATGCATGTGGTTCTGGTGGATAATGGCAGGAGTGATATTCTTGCAGATAAAGACCATTGGCAGACTTTGAAGTGTATGCGTTGCGGCGCCTGCATGAATACTTGTCCTGTCTATCGTCGTTCCGGTGGATATAGTTATACTTATTTCATTCCTGGTCCTGTGGGTGTGAATTTGGGTATGCTGAAGAATCCTCAGAAATATGCGGATAATGTTTCTGCCTGCACCTTGTGTCTGTCGTGTGATAATGTCTGTCCTTCCAAGGTGGGCCCGGGTTCCCAGATTTATGTCTGGCGTCAGAGCCTTGACAAATTGGGCAAGGCTAATCCTATCAAGAAGGCGATGTCCAGCGGTATGGAATATCTCTTCGACCGTCCTTCACTTTATACCACAGCCTTGAAATTTGCTCCACTTGCCAATCTGATTCCAGAATGTTGCACACATTTCAGTAATCTGAATGCTTGGGGCGTGGGCCATGCTATGCCTGAGTTTGCGAAGAAGTCGTTTCATCAATTATGGAAGGAGGGGAAAGTAAAATGAAAAAAGAAGATTTCCTGAATAAGTTGCGTAAGAATACGCACGTTCAATTCGATAAGCCTTCTGTAGAAATCAAAGGCATTCAGTATGAGGATACTTTGCAGCAGTTTGTTGCCATGAGCCAGTCTGTGGGTGCTCATGTGATGAGAGCCAGCAAGGATGACGATATGCTCAACGAGATTGTGAGAATGGCTTATCCTCAGGCGAAGGTGTTTGCCAGCAATCTGCCAGATATTCAGTTGGAAAAATTGCAGGCTTTTACTCCTGATGGGGGAACGGATGAAGTCGTTTTGCGCAATCCGGATACTGTGGCTGAGGCCAACGAACTGAATGGTACGGATGTCTGCGTAGTCCGTGGACAGTTGGGCGTAGCTGAAAATGGTTGCGTCTGGATTCCTCAGACCATGAAGGAGAAGGCTGAACTTTTCATTTCAGAATATCTGGTTATTATCCTTGATGAGAAGTCTGTGGTAAACAATATGCATGAGGCTTATGCCCGCATCGAGATGGATCCGAAATATAATTTCGGTATATTTATCAGTGGACCAAGCAAGACTGCAGATATTGAACAGGCTCTTGTTATGGGAGCGCAGGCTGCCAGAGGTGTGACAATCGTGCTTTGCTAAAATGTCATAGGTATATAAAAAATAACTGTTAACTGATGACTGTTGACTTTTTGCAGTTCATTTAGCTGAATCTATATATAAAGAAAATCCCGGAAACTCAGTCAAGATGTTTCCGGGATTTTCTTTATATTGTTCTTTCTAAAGTTTCTATTTTCAAGTATTTGAAGAATTTCTACAATTCCCATTCGTAAGTATCATAAACGACGCCTCTTCCTCCAAATCCTTCTTTCTGGTGGATGAGATTCTCATTGAGATAAGTACCTTGCTGCTCGGTTGATTTTCCAAAATCAAAATAGGTCGTATTCCATTGCTTTTGGTTGATCAACTCATCAAAGAGCAGGTCGAGCGCTCCCTCTTCTTTCCCTTGAGGTGATGCTGCGATGTATTGGGTATGCGTCACTTGCGGGGTGATGTAGATGAGGCTTCCTGCGAGAACGTTGTGGTTTTCTGCATCCTTTACCACATAGCCCTTGATGTTTTCTGGGAATCGTGTCATCAGAAGTTTCAATTCCTCATAGGTGTGAACCGGAGCAGTATGATATTTGTGCTGGAGATTAGTATTGAGAATGTTCCAGAACTCCCAGATATCATTCATGTTTGCTTCATGGATAGACAAGTTGCAGCGGTTGGCCTTATGAATTCCTCTTCTTCTTTGTTCGGAAAAACGCAGTTTATGCATCAGGGGAATGGTGGTGGAGATTTCTCTTGCCAACAACCGAGCCTTACATGTTTGCATGATGGCATAGAGATCTTCCTCCGATGGAATGTTGTGGTAAATCCAAGGTATTGCTTTGTATATGACTTTCTGAAAACCTCTTCCTTTCAGATAGATATTGATAGCATCAAATACCTGACAGGTGATGGCTGCCGTCATTTTGTTGCAGGTCAGCAGTCCGCCGTATGTGAGTCCCTGATGTGAAATAAGGGTTTTATCTACAACTTCATTTGCAGGCAGCAAAGCGCAGAGTTTTCCGTTATAGAAAATCATCAGGGAATGGTCATGAAATCTGTCCTGATGATAATCCATATAGTTTCTGTCAAAAAGAAATGTGCCTTGCCTGGATTTTGCCACGAAGTCATTCCAGTCTTGTTTCTCTTGGGGTGTATATCTTTTGATTTCTATCATTTTATCTTCTGATTTCTATCATTTTGGCTGAAGTTTTTATTTCCCGGCTTCTCTTTCTTGGATGTAATCGATGAAGTCTTCATATTCATAGAGATAGTCTTCCGGCTCATACAGTCTGGAGGCTAAGACCAGACAGACGGCACCTGATGAGAAATCATCAATGGTTCGCCATATTTCCGTATCAAGCAGAAGTCCCTGATCAGGGCGGTTCAGGAAGTAGTCCTTTTTCTCATGTCCATCGTCCAGATGAACGGTAAAGGAACCGCTGGCGGCTATGATGATCTGCTTCAGCTTTTTGTGAGCATGTCCTCCGCGGCTTTCTCCTCCCGGCACGTCGTATATCCAGTAGAGGCGTTTGGGCACGAACGGCAGACCCGCATCCTTGTCGGTGCAGGAACAGTAACCTTCTTCCTCCTTTTTATTTAATTGTATGATTCTTCCTAATTCTTTCATGACTTAATATACTCGCATTTATAGAAAGAACGCATAATCGGCGAGTTTATTGTTTGCCGTTGATTCTTTGTAACTCTTCTGCTATCATTTTAGAATAAATATCAGCTCCTGTTTCATTGAGATGATTGGCATTGTGAAACCATTCTCGGTGCTTTGTGAAGCGTTTGTCGCAGAAATGATTCAGCAAAGGAATCTTCTGAGCCTTGCAGATCTTTTTCAGAGGTATGAACACCGAGTCGCTCTGGTATGAGAGTTGGGGAGAGGCGGCAAATATCAGTTGGATCTGCTGTAGCTGGCAGGTCGTGATGAGTTTCTGCAGGTATTCATATTTCAGTTTGTCATGCTTGTCTTGCGGCAGGTTTTCCGGTATGATGGCCTGGCAACCCTCGTAGGGCACAAATCCCTTTTTGTCTGTAAGGTCTTCTGCTCTTGTATCTGCGAGAAGTTTCAGCAGGCGCGAGTTGAAAGGGTAGAACGGAAATAGCATTTTGAAGCGTTCCGTTGCATCCACGTCATGGAAGATAGAGCTGATATGATCGCGCCAATAGTAAGGACGCAGATTGCCGAGATACGTCGTGTTGTCATCTTCCAGCAGGTCGTAGTCTGGTTCCACGTCGTAGATAATGGATTTCACCTTGTTCCTTTCTTCTACCAGTTGCAGCCTGCCATAATTGAAAATGATTCCCATGCGGTCTTCCCCTATATTATAATAAGGTGTAAGATATTGGGGATTATAATGGTGAAGGGCGCGCGATGAACCCATGATCAGATGATCTGCTTTCAACTGGTCATGGATGTATTTCAGTCTTCCACTTTCCCCTTTGGCATGTGATTCCAGAAAGTAAAAGCCTGTGCTGAGGGCTACATAGATGAGTGCCATCAACAGGGTGAATACCGATATTTTACCAAAAAACTTTCTCATGACTTTAAAATCTGGCATAAATGAATTGACCCGCATCGAAAACTCCGAAGAGTAGGATGCTTGTAAAGATGAATAGATAGGTGGCCCATCTCACCCATGTCTTTGAATGATAGAACGGATTGCAGGAAGGACGGATTTCGTCTATCAGATCCTTGATGAATACGATGGCGATAAAGACATAGATAAACTTCTCGCAGATTCCGAAATGCATGTCCTGACTGGTAAATATCTTTTCTATCACGATCCATGCATCTTCTATCGTATTCATGCGGAAGAAAATCCACAGGAATGTGATGAGGAAAAACGTAAGGACGATTCTTGCCAACCGGATGCTTCTGTTTTTCATGTAGAAATATCTCGGCTTGAGGGCGGAGGATTCTATGTCGGTGGAAGAGAGTTTGGATTCTTTCTTTTTTTGTAAACCGAGCATTTTTTCGATGACCAGGAACAGTCCGTGCTGCAGTCCCCATACGATAAAGGTCCAGTTGGCTCCGTGCCAGATTCCGCTTACTGCGAATGTAATGAGGATATTGGCATAGTTCCGTTTTTTCGAGCAACGGCTTCCTCCCAGTGGGATGTAGATGTAGTCTCTGAGCCAATGTGCCAAGGTAATGTGCCATCTGTGCCAGAAGTCTGTGATTCCGATGGAGAAGTAGGGATTGTGGAAATTCTGTTTGAGATTGTAGCCCAATGTGGCTGCTGCGCCTATGGCCATGAGCGAATAGCCGGCGAAGTCTGTATAGAGTTGGATGGAATAGAGAATGGCTGCCATCAGGAGTGATGAACCGCTTTCCTGGAGAAAACCATCAAAAACCGGGTCGATATAGAGCTGCAATCTGTCAGCAATCACTACCTTGAGAAACATTCCCCAAAGTATCATTTTCAATCCTTTTTCTGCCAGTGGGCGGTTGAAACCCTGTACCGTGTTCAACTGGGGCATCAGTTGGTCGTATCTGTTGATCGGACCGGCTATCATGGAAGGGAAGAAAGCCATGTAAGTGAGATAGTTCGATAGATTTTGCTCGGCTGGATATTTCTTGCGGTAAACATCGAATACATAGCTCAGAGCCTGAAAGGTGAAGAAAGAAATGCCTAATGGGGTAATGATGGAGAAATGGTTTTCATCCGAGATGAAACCGAAACTATCCGTGAAGGAACTAAGATTTTCCGAGATGAAGTGCCCGTATTTGAAAACGACAAGCGGAAGAATGGTTGCAATGACTCCTGCACAGATAGTTCCTTTTCCGCAGATAGTTTCTTTCCCGCAGTTCTTCTTGTCCGGGTCTTTCATCAGGTTCTTTATCAGGTCTTTCTCTAAATCTTTCTCCTGGTCTTTCTCCAGATACTTGTTCTGATTCCTTTCCAGATATTTGGCAAAGAAGTAGGAGATGAGGCTCACGGCGATAAGAGTGAGGGTCATCCATTTGTTGTAATAGATGTAAATGCCGTATGAGACTATCAGGAAAAAATATTTGCGATAGGGAACAGTAAGATTGTTCCCTACCATAAAAATGATAGGGAACAACCAAATGAATAAAAATGAATTATATACCATCTAATGTTTGTAGGGTTAGATGTGTCTTATTCTTTTAAGAATTATTTCTTCATATAAGGATCGGTGCCTAAAACGGTCTTTGCCAGGCGCTTTGCCTTGTCGCGAAGCTGATTGAGGTCAGCATCCTTTTCTCCGTAGCAGAGAACGACGCCCATACGGCGGCCTACGTGAGCCTCTGGTTTTCCGAAAATGCGGATACGGGTATGATCTTCCTTCAGCGCATCCATGAAATTGTAGTTGAGCGGCTCGGTGCTTTCTTCTGGTGAGAGAATAACGGCAGAGCATCCGGCGTGCTCTAGGTGAATGCCTGCTATTGGCAAGCCCATCACAGCACGGAAATGGAGCTCAAACTCGCTCAGGTTGGTGGTGTGACCGAGAGTTACCATACCTGTATCGTGTGGACGTGGACTCAACTCAGAGAAAATCACTTCGCCCTGCTTGCTCAGGAAGAATTCTACGCCCCAGAGACCAGCACCGGTCAAAGCCTTGGTCACTTCGGCTGCAATATGCTGTGCTTTCTTCAATGCTTCCTCTGGCAACTGGAAGGGTTGCCAGCTCTCGCGGTAGTCGCCACCTTTCTGGACGTGTCCGATAGGAGGGCAGAAGAGGGTAGGACCATCCTTCTGGGTTACGGTGAGGAGTGTGAACTCAGAGTCGAAATCAATGAATTCCTCGATGATGACTTCCTTCACATCGCCACGACCTTCCTCCATAGCTTCCTTGTAAGCCTCCACGAGTTCGTCGTCATTGTGTACATAGCTCTGTCCATGACCGCTGGAACTCATCAATGGCTTCACTACACATGGGAAACCGATTTCGTCGGCTGCATTCTTGAATTCCTCGAATGTCTTAGCGTAGAAATACTTGGCTGTGCGCAGACCCAGTTCCTTGGCGGCCAGATCGCGGATGGCACGGCGGTTCATGGTGTAGTTCACGGCACGGGCAGAAGGTACAATCTGAATGCCCTCTTTCTCGAAGTCGAAGAGACGCTCTGTACGGATAGCTTCAATCTCAGGCACGATGATGTCTGGGTGATGTTTCTCAACCACTGCGGTCAATGCGTCGCCATCGAGCATTGAGAACACTTCACGCTCGTCAGCAACCTGCATGGCAGGAGCATTGTCATACTTGTCGCAAGCGATGACATACTGTCCAGCACGCTTTGCGGCGATGGTAAATTCTTTGCCCAGTTCGCCTGAGCCCAAAAGCATAATCTTCTTCATTATATTGTGAGTTAAATTTCTTATGAATTGAATTTCTTATGAGTTTTCTTCTGAGTCTGAATTCTTATTCAGTTGAATTTCTTTCTGAGTCAGATTTCTTATAATTTGAACTTTTTTCTGATAAACTCTTCGATGAATTTCTCAGTCTCTTCCAGTCCCAGCAGGCTGCTGTTGATGCAGAGATCGTAACTCTCGCTGTGTCCCCATTTCTTGCCGGTATAGTAGCCGTAGTAGGAAGCACGTTCTTCCTCATGGTTGGTGATGAATTTGCGGGCAGCGGCACGGTCGATGTTCTTGCGCTTGCAAACGGCCTTGATGCGGTCGTCGATATTGGCAGTGATGAATATGTTGATCACGTTCTTATAGTCGCGCAGCACATAGTCGGCTGTTCTTCCTACAAATACGCAGTTGCCCTCATCGGCAGCCTTTCTGATGGCATCGCTCTGAAATTTATACAGACCTTCCTGTGAGAAATCATTGTGATAGAAGTTGCTGTCGCTCAGGAAAGGGAGATGGGTATGGAAGAGTGCTTTGAAAAATCCCTTCTGCTCATCGTTCTGCTCGAAGAATTTCTCAGAGAATCCACTCTCCTTGGCTGCCAGATTGAGAAGTTCACGGTCGTAGCACTTGCAACCGAAGGCTTCTGCCAGCTTCTCTGCGATAATATGGCCACCGCTTCCTATCTGGCGACCTACGTTTATGATGATTTTAGTCATAATTCTATATTTTATAGTTGATGAATGTATGATGATGCTTTATCCTTCCGTCATTTCCTGCTGCAGAAGTTTTTCTCTGTGCATTCTTTTCAGTTTCTTCATATACCATGACATGACGATAGCGGCAATCACGGCGGCAGAGAAATCAGAGATTGGCATACTGTACCAGACGCCTTCTATATCCCAGAACAATGGCAGCAGTCCCAAGAGTGGCAGGAGAATGAGCAGCTGTCTTGACAGAGAGAGGAAGATGCTGATCTTCACTTTGCCGATGCACTGGAAGAAGTTGGTGATGACCATCTGGAAACCGATGATCGGGAAGCAGCACATCACGATGCGGATGGCCTTGATGCCTAATTCTATCAGCGCCTTGTCGGTAGTAAACATTCTGGCGCAGTAGTATGGCAGGAACATGGCTATCAGCCAACCGGTTACCATAATGCCCGTAGCAGCGATGATGCTGAGGTTTAAAACCCTCATCAGTCGGTCTATTTTCTGAGCTCCGTAGTTGTAGCCGGCGATAGGCTGCATTCCCTGGTTGATGCCGAACACGAACATGATGAATACCATGGCAATACCATTGGCAATGCCGTAGGCACCCACAGAGAGATCGCCTCCGAAACGCACCAGCTGGTTGTTGATGAAGATGACGACGATGCAGGCGCAGACATTCATCAGGAAAGGCGAAATGCCGATGGCGAGGATGTTCTCTACCAGTTTCTTTCTCAGTCTGTAAATACCTTTCTTGAGGTGGAGCAGTTCGTTCTTATTGCTGAAGAGTTTGAACTGCCACATCATCGCCATCAGCTGCGAGAGGATGGTGGCGATGGCGGCTCCCTGTATTCCCCATTTGAACACGATGATGAAAAGTGCATCCAGTATCACGTTCATGATCACCGTGAAGATGGTGGCGTACATGGCCTGCCGCGGCTTGCTGGCTGCCCTGAGCAGCGCATTCATGCCGAAATACATGTGGCTCACCACATTGCCCAGCAGGATGATGACCATATAGTCACGTGCATAGACGAGTGTCTGGTCGCTGGCTCCGAAGAATCTCAGGATAGGGTCGAGGAAGAGCAGACAGATAATGCTCAGTCCGATACCGATGATGAGATTCAGAGAAATTGTGTTACCCAGAATGTTTTGGGCTGTATTATAATCCTTTTGTCCCAACTTCACGCTGATGGCTGTTGAAGCTCCTACGCCCACGCCGGCTCCGAAAGCGGCTGTGAGGTTCATGAACGGGAAGGTGATGGCCAGACCGGAAATCGCCATTGCTCCCACACCCTGTCCGATGAATACACGGTCCACGATGTTGTAAAGCGAAGCGGCAGTCATGGCAATCATGGCAGGCAAGGCATATTGTACCAATAATTTGCCCACCGGTTTGGTGCCCAATTCTAATGTTGCTTGTTTATTTTCCATTGATGTTTGAATACTTTGACTGCAAAAGTACAAAAAATATTCCATACCTTATTATATATATAGGGAAAAACTTACCAATCTTTCAAAAACTTTACTTTTCTTTTGGCATTCTCATTTGAAAACATTACTTTTGCAATTCGTAATCAACAATATTTCTATCGGATGAAATGCTGGCAACAACGATTGGATAATCTGAAATCATCGACTGTAATGTTGGCTTTCATCGACTGCGACACAATGGCCGTAGAACAAAGACTGAACAACAATAGAAACAACATTAACAACAATAGAACAATAAGAAAACCTGATAAAGATGAAAAGGTATTTGATGCTTTATGCATTTCTGATAATGGCTCTTTCTTTGATGGCTCACGAAGATAGGGCTTTTCGTATCACAGAGACGGATATGGTTTCCTTCCCTGGCGGCAGATGTATGATGTATCGTTTGTATCTTCGTGATAAGGACCTACAGCATACTCCCTTCTCGGTGAGCCGTCCGGAGCAGTTTCTTTCTGCCCGTTCGATAGAGCGCCGTAAGCGTCAGGGACTTTCGGTAGATGTCACAGATCTGCCTATCGCTCCTGCTTACCTCGATTCTGTGAACAGGACGGGGATTGAAATCGTGGGACAGAGCAAATGGAACAATACCTTGCTGGTGAAGATTCACAAGGAGAAAGAACTTAACAAGCTCAATTCCCTTTCTTTTATCACCAGGAAGTTGAAAGTATTTTCCTCGCCCGATTCCATCACCGAGCGCAAGCGTTCCAGTTTCCGCAAGGAACTCAATAGCTGGGAGTCTGGGCCTACCCATTATGGGGCTGCTGCCGAGCAACTGAAGTCTTTAGGCGGTCAGCGTATTCATGAGCGGGGATTCTATGGCAACGGAATGATGATAGCCGTTTTAGATGGCGGTTTTATGAATGCGGACAGGATTCCTGCCCTGCATGGGGTAAAACTGGCTGGGTTGAAGGATTTCGTAGTTCCTAAGTCCCATAATATCTTTGAAGAGATGGAACATGGCACGATGGTGCTCTCCACGATGGCTGCTAATGCTCCCAATCTCTATGTGGGCGTGGCTCCTGAGGCGCAATACGTGCTGGTACGCTGCGAGGATGAGCGTACGGAAAGTCTTGCCGAGGAAGACTACTGGGCTTCTGCTGCCGAGTATGCCGACAGTTTGGGAGTTGATGTCATCAATTCCTCTTTGGGTTACCACGACTTTGATGATGTGAAGACGAATCATCTATACTGGGAACAGGATGGCGAGACGGCACTGATTTCCCATACGGCCTCGATGTGTGCCGACAAGGGAATCATCTGCGTGAATTCTGCCGGCAATGATGGTATGGGAGTGTGGAAGAAAATCAATTTTCCTGCCGACGCCAAGGATATTCTTACTGTGGGCAGCATCAACGAGCAGGGCAAGAATGCTGCTTTCAGTGCCGTGGGACCTACTGCCGACGGGCGCATCAAACCGGATGTGATGGCGTTTGGAAGTCCTGCTTCCGTGATTACGGGCAGAGGGGCCATCATCAATGATAACGGCACCTCGTTTTCCTCGCCTCTGATAGCAGGAATGACGGCTTGTCTCTGGCAGGCGCTTCCGCATAAGACGGCCAAGCAGATCATCAAACTGGTGAAGATGGCTGGCAATAACCAGCAGCATCCTGATAATATCTATGGATATGGGGTGCCTGATTTCTGGAAGGCTTACCAGACCGGAAAGGCGATTAAGTAAGTGAAGAGTGAAGAACGAAGAGTGAAGAATTCTATAGCGAAGTATTGTATGGTGAAACATTTATCACTTTTTGAGTTGAATTCGATAGTCAGTGAGATTATCTCGATGTCATTGCCCGACAGTTATTGGGTAGAAGCTGAACTTTCTGAGGCCCGTGAGGCTTACGGAGGGCACTGCTATATGGAACTCATCGAGAAGGATGAACGGTCCAATACGCCTATAGCTAAGGCTCATGCTTCCTGCTGGCGAAACAGATGGATGCTGATCAAGCCACATTTCGAACGGGTGACCGGACAGAGAATTCATGCCGGAATGAAGGTGCTGCTCAAGGTACATGCGCAGTTTCATGAAAACTACGGCTTCTCATGGATTGTGGATGATATTGATCCCAACTATACCTTGGGCGATATGGCGAGAAAGCGGCAGGAGATTATCCAAACCTTGAAGGAAGAAGGAGTCTTTGAACTGCAGAAAGAGCTGAGGCTCCCGATGTTCTGTCAGCGCATCGCCGTTATTTCCAGTGCTTCGGCTGCCGGATATGGAGACTTCTGCAACCAGTTGGCTGATAATGGATATGGATTGCAGTTTGTCACATCCCTCTTTCCTGCCACGATGCAGGGCGAGGGAGTAGAGCAGAGCGTCATTGCTGCCCTCAATCAGATCAATGCTGAGTGGGAACAGTGGGACTGCGTGGTCATCATCCGAGGTGGAGGTGCAACCAGCGATCTGTCGGGTTTCGATACCTTAGCCTTGGCAGAGAATGTGGCCAATTTCCCATTGCCTATCATCACGGGTATCGGACATGAACGGGATGAAAGCGTGCTCGATATGATTTCCTTCCGCCGTGTGAAGACCCCTACGGCAGCAGCGGCTTTCCTCATCGACCATCTCACGGAAGTGTATGTTCGCGTGATGGATGCTCAGGAAACCATCGTGCAGAATGTGAAGCACAGACTGCAGGTGGAGCGCATGAGGCTCGAAAGATTGAGCAGCGGAATTCCTGTGCAGTTCTCATTGGTAAAGACAAAACAGGGTGCAAGGCTCGACCGACTGATGGCTCGCCTTTCCTCTCATGTACAGGAAAAACTGTCGCGGGCGCAGCGCCATCTCGAAATCCTTTCGCAGAATGTGCAGCCGATAGCCGAAAGAAAACTGCTCAATGAAAGTCACAGACTGCAGATGCTCGCCCAGCGCATGAAGGCGCAAGACCCGGAATTGCTGCTCAAGCGCGGCTATAGTATTACCTTGAAAGACGGGAAAAGCGTGCGCTCGGCAGGGCAGTTGAAGGAAGGAGACATCATAGAAACGAGATTTGCGGATGGAGCAGTCAAGTCGGAAGTATCGAAAAACTAACTAGAATAAAAGCATAATAATCAGATAAAGCGTATGGCAAAAGAAGATATCAAATACGAGCAGGCTGTTAGAGAGCTTGAAGAAATCGTAGAGAAAATGGAAAATGATGAACTGGATATTGACCAGCTCTCAGAGCAGTTGAAGCGTGCCAAACTGCTGGTAAAGCTTTGCAGGGACAAACTTACCAAGGCTGACGAAGAAATCAAGAAACTGCTGAACGAAGAATCATAAAAGAATCTTTATAAGTGAAAGAAAAATGGAAGAAGGAATAAATGCGTTGCGTAAGAACATACATAAATCTATGTAAATACGCATTTTGCGTAAGAAAAAACGAATATAAATAACGTTTTTGCTAAATATTAGGCGAAAAAGTTGCAGATTAACGGAATATTTTGTAATTTTGCGGCTAAATATTAGTAGAACATTTAAAAATAAGATGTTATGAAAGACTTGGATTGGTCTAATTTGTCATTCGGCTATCGCCAGACTGACTACAATGTTCGCTGTTACTATCGCGACGGCAAATGGGGCGAAATAGAAGTTTGCTCTGATGAGTATTTGAAATTGCACATGGCTGCAACTTGCTTGCACTATGGTCAGGAAGCTTTCGAGGGTTTGAAGGCTTACCGTTGCCCTGATGGCAAGGTGCGCGTGTTCCGCATGGACGAGAACGCTGCCCGCTTGCAGAGCACATGCCGTGGTATTCTTATGCCAGAGGTGCCTACAGAAATGTTTGAGGAAATGGTCAAGAAGGTGGTTCGCCTCAACCAGGAATGGATTCCTACCTACGAGAGTGGAGCTACACTCTATATCCGTCCGCTGCTCATCGGTACAAGCGCTCAGGTGGGTGTGCACCCAGCTACTGAGTATTGCTTCCTCATTTTCGTAACTCCAGTGGGTCCATACTTCAAGGGTGGATTCTCTACCAACCCATACGTCATCATCCGTGATTTCGACCGCTCTGCTCCTCTCGGAACAGGTATCTATAAGGTGGGTGGCAACTATGCTGCTTCTCTCAGAGCCAATTCTATCGCTCACGAGAAGGGTTATGCTTGCGAGTTCTATCTCGACGCCAAGGAGAAGAAATACATGGACGAGTGTGGAGCTGCCAACTTCTTCGGTATTAAGAACAATACATACGTAACTCCTAAGAGTACCTCTATCCTCCCATCTATCACCAACAAGAGTTTGATGCAGTTGGCTGAAGACTTGGGTATGAAGGTAGAGCGCCGACAGATTCCAGAGGATGAGTTGGATACATTCGAGGAGGCTGGTGCTTGCGGTACTGCTGCAGTGATCAGCCCTATCAGCTACATCGACGACTTGGATACAGGCAAGCGCTACAACTTCGGTGAGAAGCCAGGTCCTATCTCTAAGCATCTGTATGATACCCTCCGTGGAATCCAGTATGGTACCATCGAGGATAAGCACGGCTGGACTACTGTCGTTATTGAGTAAATTTTTTAAGAGAGAGATAATTGGAAAGTGCACTCTTGGTCAGTGATGGCTTGGGAGTGCATTTTTTGGTTTGAAACTCTCTATCGTATAAAAAATGCATCATTATGTATAGACTAAAAATTAAGAAAAGAACCTCTTTGTGCATTCTCTTCCTGGGAATGGTTATTGCCGTCTCTGCTCAGGGCAATAAGGGCGACTCCTTGCTTACAACTTTGAAAAATGAGCTGAAGTACAATATGGAGGCGCTGCAGAAGCAGAAGAAGGCTCCATATTTCATGAGCCTCAGACTGCAGGATTCCAAGACCATCATGGTGGAGAGTAATCTCGGAAATGCCACTACGATGAGTCAGCGCCAGAGAATGGTGACTCCACAAATCAGACTCGGCAGTTACGAACTTGACAACTTCAAGTACCAGAACCAGGGAAGCGGTGCTTTCGGACAGAATTCACGCAATGGTAAGGGTGCATTGATTCCGGTGAGCGGACAGGTGATTCCTGCCATGCGACAGGCTATCTGGAAAGAGGTACTCAGACGTTATGATATTGCGCTCAACAATCTGGAACAGGCTAAGTCAAAGACACTTACCGGACAGGACAATGAGGACAAGGCGCCTTGCTTCTCTAAGGCTCCTGCCGAAATCTACTACGAGGAAGACCTGCCTGAAAGCCAGAAGCAGATAGATACGGAGTTCTGGAAGGCACGACTCAACAAGATTACCAATGTTTTCAAAAACTATGCTGATATAGAGAGTGGTACGGCTTCTATCCAGTTTGAGGTTTATCGCAACTATTTCGTCAATACCGACGGAACAGAGGTGGTGCAGAACCGACGTGTGGCACGCGTGATGCTGACGGCCTCCGTGATGGCTCCTGACGGAATGACCTGCCCGCTCAATCTCGACTACTTAGCTTACGATCTGAACGAATTTCCTACAGAGGAAAAGATGATAGCTGATGCTAAGGACCTCGTGGAGCGACTGAAGGCACTGCGCACGGCTCCTATTGCCGATCCTTATACGGGTCCGGCCATCCTTTCTGGTCCTGCCAGTGGTGTGTTCTTCCATGAAATCTTCGGTCATCGCCTGGAGGCTCACCGCATGAAGTCGGGTGGACAGACTTTCAAGAAGATGGTAGGACAGAAGGTGCTGCCTGAAACTTTCAGCGTGTATTGCGACCCTACCTTGCAGTATTTCCACAACAATGCACTCAATGGTTATTACAAGTATGATGACGAGGGTGTGAAGGCGCAGAGAGTGATGAATGTCACAAATGGTGTGCTTACCAACTTCCTGATGAGCCGTGTGCCGCTGGAGGGTTTCCCTCAGAGCAATGGACATGGACGTATGGTGGGCGGAAACGACCCGGTTTCTCGCCAGTCTAACCTCATCGTAGAGACTTCCAAGCCTTATACAGATGCACAGCTCAGAAAGATGCTCATCGATGAAGCCAAAAAGCAGCACAAGCCTTATGGCTATTTCTTCAAGACCGTGACCAGCGGCTTTACGCTCACTGGTGAGGGCGGTAGTCTGAACTCCTTCAATGTGACTCCTATCGAGGTATATCGTGTGTATGTCGATGGTAGAAAGGATGAACTCGTGAGAGGTGTGGATATGATCGGTACGCCTCTGTCTATGTTCTCCAATATCGCTGCGGCTGGCAATAGCATCAGTACCTTTACCGGTATGTGTGGTGCAGAGTCGGGTTGGGTTCCTGTATCGGCTTCATCGCCTATGATCTTCGTTTCCAAGATTGAAACCCAGCGCCGTCAGAAGGAAGATCAGCAGGCTCGCATCCTTCCTGCTCCTGAACTGAAGAATACAGAGGTGAAGGTTGCTGAACCTACTACTGATGTGAAGACCAAGCGTGCTGCAGACGACAAGACGATTTTTGCGGCGATGGCTGACGAGTTGCAGCGCACCCAGCAGAAACTCTTCTATCCTAACTATCCGAAGGCGTTCTACGTGGATTACAATATGGCCCGCAGCCAGGAATTCGACGTGATGGCTTCTTTAGGTGGAATCGTCAAGGCACAGAAGAATCCTGTCATTGCCATGGGTGGTATTTCTCTGAAATTGGGCGATTATCAGAACACCAGCGATATGAAACCGGGTCAGTTTGCCAACCTCTACTTCAGCAGTGAGGTAGATTACGACAATATCCGCCGTGAACTCTGGAAGGCTTCTGACATGATGTATAAGTACAGTCTGAATTCTCAGGCTTACAAGCAGAACTACATGCAGAACAATCCTCGTCCGGAGGAGGAAAAGGGCATTCCTGATATGCTTGCGATGAAGCCAAATGTGAATGTAGATGCGCAGCCTAAGGACCCTATCAGCTATCAGAAGCTGGAAAATCTGGCTCAGAAACTCTCGGCTATCTTCCTGAAATATCCTGCTCTCTACAATACGTACGTGAACATCCACTGCAAGAACAACGACATCTACCGTCTCAATACGGAAGGCATCAAGCAGAAGGCTTGCAATGGCTATGCTGAAATCAGTGCTCACGCTAATGTGCGCACCAGCAGTGGTTCTACTTTGAACGACCGCTATTACCGTATGGTTACGTCTGATAAGGAGTTGGATGAGGCTGCCTTGATTGCCGACATCGAGAAGTTTGCCAAGCGACTGATGGAGGTGAAGCAGGCTACTCCGCTCAACGATTTCTATATCGGTCCGATGCTCTTCGAGGGCGATGCTGTGGCTAAGGCTGTGGCTAATTATATCTATCCTATCATCGTTTCCTACCGATCTGTACAGGAAAACAGCAGTATGGGAAGCCTTGTTTGGGGCAAGCGCATCATCGATAAGAAACTCTCGCTCACCCAGCGTGGTGATCTTGCCAACTACAAGGGTATGGGCCTTTTGGGCTATTATCAGAACGATGCTGACGGACTGAAGCCTCAGGCCAACTTGCCGATTATCAAAAATGGTATCTTGGAGCACCTGATTTGTGGTAGAACGCCTTCTATCAACTGCATGGAAACTACTGCCAACGACCGCTTCTATACAGATCCTACCAATGTGATCGGTACGGATGCAGTGCCGGGCGTGGTTGCCCTGACAGGAACAGGTTCCATGTCGATGAACAAGATGAAGCAGGCTTTCCTGAAGGAGGCTAAGGCGCAGGGACTCACTACTGCTTATATCGTGAGAGAACCTGCCGGATTCTCATCTTGCCTGTACAAGGTGGATGTAAAGACCGGTGCAGAGCAGATGGTGCTCGTACAGGATATTCCACAGTTGGGTAAGTCTGATTTCATGCACATATTGGGTACTTCCAGCGATGAGAATGTGCTCAATACCGTGAGAAAGGCTGTCGGTACTACGGTGATTGCTCCACGCGCCATGATCGTGGAAAGTATCGAGAAGTATCTGAAAAAGCCAAAGACAGACAAACCTTTCCCTGTAGAAAATCCTTTGGAAAAATAAGGAATAGAAAGTTAACAGTTGACAGCCTCTATTAAGATTAAAGCGAGCCATCTATTACGACCGAGCTCGGTCGTAATAGATGGCTCGAATTGTGTTTAAATAGAGCTTAAAAGCCTGTTATCTTTTCTCATTTATCTGACTGGAATCACGTAATATTCTCTGTCCACATCAAAGTCGAGTATCCACTGGTCGAGAATAATATGATCATCCAAAGCCTTGATTTCTACCACATGATTTCCCTTTTTGAGTGTGGTAAAGAAGTTTTTTCGGGTCTGTCCGCGCCAAATATCCATCTTCCAGTTGTTGTGATTATACGCATCTTTGAGCGAAATCGTAACGGGTTCCTGGTCGTCTATCATGACGCTGATTCGCATATCTCCTTTCTGGTTGGTATAGTCAGGAATCGCTCCTATGGTGAAACGGGCGTCGCCTTCCATGTCTGTATTCACCACGTATTTCAGGATGGCACCCTTGTTCATGGAGACGGCTTGCGTACTGTGTCCCGTGAAAGGCAATAGCTGTATGCTGCTCTGTGTGGCTGAAGTCCACTGGTAGGCATTCTTCGCAATTACATCCTTGATGAGCGCATAGCTGAACGGCTTCAGGTCTTCCGATCTGTCGAAAGCATCCTGCAGACTTTTCCTGATTTCTGCTGCCGTCATCGTGCCTGGAAGCACTGGTGGCTGGGCAGAAGGTTCGATTGCTTTCAGTTTCTGATAGGCGGTAAGACTCAGCGCTGCGGCAGCCTTGGCTTCATCATCCTTGCTGAAAAGTCCCGGACGGGCAATGTGGCGTGCCTCTTGTGCCTCCAATTCTTTCTCGGCTGTGAGGGCTGCCATGAGGATAGGATTGAGTATCATGTTGCGGAATCCTTGCTGCTGATAGGCCGTGAGGGTGTTTCCTACGTTGGTTGCCTTGGTCTTCAGCAGGTCGTAATCATACAGATATCGCTCCAGTTCGTTGCCGAATTCGCCCGAATGAAACTCGTATTCGCCGAAAGGCATGGTCATGTATCCGGTAGGACGGATGTTGACGAGCCGGTAGTATTCCTTCATGAGCGGCATCAGTTTTCTTCCCATAGCGGCGCCGAAGAGTTTGCTGAGCCATTGCTCATAGTGCTTCTCCAGGTTGGCAGCGGTGGCTGCATTCCTGTTCCAAGCCTGCTCCATGAAAAGGGAAAGCTGGTAGGCGCCTGCCTGAGGATTGTTGACATCGGCTATCCAGGCCTCGTCTTCATGACTGCGGGAACTGTGCGACTTGTGGGTCTTGCCTTTGCGGGAACCGCTGTCCTGACTGTCTGCACCGAGTTCTTTGAGCATCAGAGCTGGCGAAAGGTCAGAAAAAGAGAGTTGTTTGTCTTCCCAAATCAGCTTGGTGAGTTCCAGACTTTTCTTATGTTTCTTGTTGTGTTTCTTGCCGATAACGGTCTCAGTCACCTTTCCGTTCTCTGCCACGAGAATGTCGAAACTGTCAGTTACCTGTTTGTCGATGTTCATATCATGCTTTCCCGAAGTTTCCCCATGCTTTTCGCCTTCCCATATCGTATTGGCTCTTAGGCGGAGCATCAGTCGGCAGAGACGGCTTTGGTTCTTTCTGCCCATCCATGCATGGTCGTTGAGCATGAGTCCGCGGTAGGTTGTGGCTGGAACCTGCAGGGATTCAAATCCTGCGGCAAGGGAGAGCGTCTTCTTCTGCAAAGGAGCCACATGATAATAGTTGGTCCAGGGTGAAACACCAGCCAGACTGGAGAGTTCCATGATGCCGTAGGCAGTTCCTCTGGCGTTGCTTCCCACGACGATGATTTTGCCCTGACGAGTACCGATCCAGAATGCATCTTTCTGGGTGATGAACTGGTGGAGCGGAACTCCAAGCTTCTCGATGGAAGAAAACTCCTTGTTGGAAAGCTGGTCGAGCTGGTAAATCTGAATGTTGGCATTTGATTTCTCTTTTGCCGGATAACCTAAGATGGCCTTCATGTCGTCTGAGAACATATTGAGGGCTATCTTGACAACAGGGGAAACATTGGCGTTCTTGCTGTAGTAAACCTTGCCGTAAACATCGTTCCAATAAATCGTGGAAGGAGCTGGGACGGCTGGTTCTTTTCTCTTGCTGGTTGCCAGTACTGAAATGCCGCCAAGAGCGACAAAAGCAGCAGACAATAAAATCTTCTTAATGTTTATCATTGTTTTAATTGATATTTCTTGCATTGGTATATACAGATTTCTGCAAAGATACATAAAAGTGTTTAATATCTGAAATTATTTAGTTTTTATTTGCTTATTACATATTTTATTGGTAATTTTGCACAAAACAAATACATAAATATAATGACATTATATCCTAAGTTGATAGAAGAGGCTCTTGCTACTGTGATTTATCCTGGTACCAAGAAGAACCTCATCGAGAGTGAGATGTTGGCAGATACGCCAAGTATCAATGGCATGAAGGTGAAGGTAGTCTTGCTTTTCCCTCGTGATACAGATCCTTTCCTCAAGAGTACGGTGAAGGCTGCTGAGGCTGCCATCCATTATCATATTTCTCCGGATGTGGAGGTGGAGATTGTTACTGAGTATAAGTCTGCTCCGCGTCCTGAAGTGGGCAAATTGCTGCCTCAGGTGAAGAATGTGATTGCCGTTAGTTCTGGTAAGGGTGGTGTTGGTAAGAGTACGGTTTCTGCCAATCTCGCCATTGCTTTGGCTAAGCTCGGCTATAAGGTGGGCTTGCTTGATACGGATATCTTCGGTCCTTCTATGCCTAAGATGTTCGGTGTAGAGGAGGAGCGTCCTTATTCTGTTCACAAGGATGGCAGAGATCTCATCGAACCTATCGAGAAATATGGTGTCAAGCTGCTCAGTATCGGTTTCTTCGTGAGCCCTACTACTGCTACGTTGTGGCGTGGCGGAATGGCTTGTTCTGCCTTGAAGCAGTTGATAGGTGATGCTGACTGGGGCGAACTGGATTATTTCATCCTCGACACGCCTCCTGGCACCAGCGATATTCATCTTACCCTGCTTCAGACTCTTGCCATTACGGGTGCGGTTATCGTAAGTACTCCTCAGCAGGTGGCTCTGGCTGATGCTCGCAAGGGTATTGACATGTATCAGAACGACAAGGTGAACGTGCCTATCCTCGGTCTTATCGAGAATATGGCTTATTTCACTCCTGCTGAGTTGCCAGAGAACAAGTATTATATCTTCGGTAAGGAAGGCTGCAAGAATCTCGCTAAGGAGATGAATGTGCCTTTGCTCGCTCAGATTCCTATCGTTCAGAGCATCTGCGAGGGTGGTGATGATGGTGCGCCTGCGGCAACCAAGGTTGATTCCGTTACCGGTCAGGCTTTCCTGAGTCTTGCCCAGAGTATCGTGACGGTGGTTAATCGTAGAAATGCCGAGAAGGCTCCTACCAAGATTGTTAGTACACATAAGTAATATTTTTCTCCCTGCCCACGCAAGAATTTTTCCGTGGGCAGGGAAAAATAAAAGTGGGTACATCATGGACTTATGCACGCCCTCTTTTCCCTTTTTTTTCCTTTCTGTTTTTCCAGAGCCTGAGGATAGTTCTCTGACTTTTTCAAGTTGAATCAGGTTCTTTATTTTAGAAAATGTCAACAGTCAACAGTTAACAGTTCGATTTTCGATGGTTGTATCGTCAATCCCCAACTTTTACCTCTTGTTTTTTGATGAGCTCTTCCGCTTCATCCTCTTCTTCGGCAACTTCGGCAGGAAGGTTTGCCTTGATTCTTGCAGAGCGTAACTGCTGTCTGAATACCAGGCAGGTGGCAAGGAAATAGATGCCCGCCTGTAACCATAATGCTCTGAATTCAGGAAGAATGTCTGACAGACTTGCGCCCATACTGCTGATTCTCAGGAATCCTCTGATGCCGAATGTAGATGGGAATACCCAGGCGAAACCTTGCCAGAAGGCTGGAATATTGCTCTGAGGCCATGAAATACCCGTCATGAAAAGCAGAGGCACGGAGGTGAATACTACCAGAAGCATCACATTCTCACGGTATCTTACCAGGCACGAGAGCATCAGTCCAAAGAAAACACACGACAGAATGTAAGGCAGGAGGAAACCTAAAATCGTGGTCCACGTAACCATACTTACAAAGCCAAACATCTTCGGAACTACCAATGTGAGATACATACCCAATACAGCATAAACCATGAAATAAACCAGCGCCTTGCCAAATACAATTCGGAAAATACCGCCATAATGCTTGCTGATAGGAATCAGTTCGCGATTTCTGTTCAACTCTCTCGAAGTACCTGCCGCCATTCCGATGCCTAACAACATGGTTTGCTGCAGGATGAGTACCAGCACACCCGGCAGAATGGCATTTCCATAACCCACGGTGGTGTTGAATATCGGAACCTCATCAAAGGCCAATGGTTCGGTAGTGATTTCGTCGTCTCTATCCGTAAATCCGCCACTTTTCGAAATCTGAATGCCAGAGTTGATATGGCTTGCTACAGCTTGGGCAGTCTGATAAATCGCCTTGTAGGTGAGCATCAGACTCATGTCGCAATAGACTCCCACATGTGCCTGTTCGCCGCGGTTCAACTTCGTGTCAAAGTCGGCAGGAATATAGACAATGCCGTGTACCGCCTGCTTCTGTACCAGTTGCTTCGCCTCATCGAGACTGTTGCAATAGTAAGTGGCTTTGGTGTCTGGAGCAGCATCGTAATCGCGGATAAACTCACGGGAGGTATGGGTGTGGCTCAAATCCACAATAGCCGTATCCACTTCTCTCACCACCTCGTTGTTGTAAATCCACGAGTAGAGAAGCGGATAGCCTAATGGAACCAGGACGCAGAAGATGAGTACACCTTCGTCGCGGAACACATTGCGCATTTCCGTTTTCCAGATGTAGCACATATCCCAGATGCCATTGATGATCTTATATAATAAACTACTTTTTAACATAGAATATTGGACTTTTAACATTGAACTTTATGATTAGTAAAGCCGTTGAATTCTTCACACTTCACTCTTCACTCTTCGTTCTTCACTTTCCTACGGCAAGTATTTGTAAACCAGCATAGCCTTCTTGATGTTCCAGACGGTAAGGATAGGCAGGGCACAGAAGAGAACGAGGGCGCTCCAGTGGAGTACTGCATCGCTCATCGGGAACCCATTGAAGATGTTCATCTGGTAAATCATATAGTAGTGGCGCATCGGAAAAAGTTGTCCGATAGCCTCGATTGGTGAATCCATGGCAAAGAGTGGGTAGGTGGCTCCGCAGATGGAGAAACTTACCACGCCCCAAAGTGAGCAAATGCTCATCGACATGCGCAGTGATGGCATCAGACCGAAGGCGAAAATGCCAAAGCACTGGCAGGATAATACACTCAGAATGCCTAACAAAATGATAGGCGCTGCGCCACCTGGATGAGGAAATCTCAATACATAATAGATATAGAACTCGAATAGCAGGAAGATGCTCAGGAAGATGAGTGTCTGGGGCAGCATCTTACCAGCGATGGCGAGATAAGGATTGTTGTCTGCCATTCGCATCCAGTCTCTGGCCCTATTGAACTTCAGTTCCGTACCTATAGAATAAGGTGTAATCAGGAAGATGAAAAGCATGATGAGTCCCGGAACCATCACGGTAGAGAGATAGTAATTGTAATTGGCGTATGGATTGCCAATCATGTGCAAATCTACGGCGATAGGTTGCAGGAAGGTCATAATCTCGTCATTCGTCTTGCCTAATGCAGAAAGCTTGGCCATTCCTGCTGCGGCTCCTCCTAAAGTGGAGATGGTCTTCAGATCGCGGAAGAGTAGGGAACCGGCTGCCAGAGATACACTACTGTAGTAGAAGGAAATCTTAGGTTGGCGGGAAGCCATCAGACCGGCTTCCGTGCCACTTGGAATGACTAAGAAGGCGTAGATTTCGTTCTTCTGTATCGCATGTCTTGCTTCGGCAATGTTCTCGTAATGAGACACAACCTTTGTGGTCTGGAAGGCATCGAGCTTGTGCACCAACTGGCGGGATGTGGCAGAATGGTCCTGATCTACAATGCCCACAGGCATATCGGTAGGCACGCCATCCTTCATCAGGGTGGTGAAGAAAATCACCACTGCAATGGGGAAGATGATCATGCAGAAGAAATAGATAGGATTCTTCCACATGATGCCGCATTCTCTGAGGGCAATATGATATAATTTCTTAAACATAGAACTTTAAAAGTTGAACTTTGAACTTAACGGACAGTCTGGAATTTATGTTATAAACAATTGAATTCTTCGTTATAAAACAATTGAATTCTTCACTCTTCGTTCTTCACTCTTCACTCTTTTCTCTTCACTTTTTTCTCTTTACTTTTTAATGATCAAAGACATTCCTGGACGCAGACCATCCAACTTGGTGATAGGGCGAGCCTTTACCTCAAAGGTCTTACGGTCGTAATCGCCATTATCCTTGGTTGCCTTCCATGTAGCGTAAGAGCCTTGGTCTTTCAGATAATATACCTTCATCTTGATGTCCTTGTTGAAAGCAGGAACGAATGCTGTGAATTCTGCACCCTTGTTGAGACCAGCCAGACGGTCTTCGCGTACATTGAATGTGCCCCACATATCGTTCATGATGGAGATACTCATGATAGGAGATCCCAAGCCTACCAGTTCGCCTACCTTAGGATAGACAGAACTAACTTCGCCTTCTACTTGTGCCACCTGAATGGTCTCCTTGAGCAAGTTCTTGACTACATCCACTGCATTTTTAGAAGCTTTAGTATTGCTGGCAGCCACTCTCTTCTCTTGCTCTCTGGCACCATTCTTGGCCATTTCGTATTGGCTTTTGGCGGCCTGCACCTGAGCTTCTGTGGCCTTATAGGCAGCAAAAGCTTCATCGCGCTTCTGACCGCTCATCACTCCCTCATCGAAGAGATTCTGGATGCGGGTGTAGGTTTTCTTGGCTATTTCTGCAGCAGCCATCGCCTGCTGGTAGAGCTGATAAGCGCCCTGTACCTGTTCCTTGCGGGCACCGGCATCCGTTAAATCCTGAAGCGCCATGGTTGCTTCATTGGTAGCCTGGAGCATTTTCTCTTGAGATTTTACCTCTGGTACTTCGAGAATGGCGAGCGTATCGCCTACATGTACGTAGTCGCCTTCCTTGACACGAATCTCTACGATACGGCCTGGCAACTTGCAGGAAACTCTATACTCAGAAACCTCGATTTCTCCCTGAATCGTTTCGTCATCGTGCTCTAAAGTGAAGAAACCGATAACGCCTACGATGATGACTACAGCAGTAAAACCGATTACTGCCAATAGTATGTTATTGTGTTGTGACTTCTTAGACATAATCTTTATTCCTTATAATAATGTGTTGAATCCTATTTCTTGTTTGATATTTTATTTGAATCCCAATTTTCTGAATCCCTTTTCAATTGAATCCCAATTTTAAGAATCCCTTTTCAAACGAATCCCAATTTTCAGAATCCTTATTTCAATTGAATTTCAATTTTCAGAATTCTTTTTTTTTAATTGAATTCAGATATGCTGTCAACAGAGTTAACAGTTAACAGTTCTTTTTTGGATGGTCCAAACTGTTTATCCCCTGTTTATTGTAAAATACCCAATGCCTTGTTCAAGCCGATTTGGGTAAGTTTTACATCAATTTCAGCATCGATTTTCTGACTTTGGGCTTTCTGCCAGGCAGTCTGTGCAGTCATAACATCCGTAATATCCATCACTCCTTCCTTGAATCCTAAGTTAGCGCATCTCAGATTCTCTTCAGCACTCTTGATGTTCTTTTGTGCCATATTGAGCTTCTTTTCAGCTTCCTTTACCTTGAATTGACTTTGGGTGATTTGAAGATGGATTTTTTCGCTCGTATCATCCAAATTCATTTGAGCAATTTGGGAGGTTGCTTTTGCTGCACGTACTTTATAGGTGCCGTCAAACCAGTTCCATACTGGTACTTGTACGAGGACACCTACATTCCATACTCCTGAAAATTTCTTCTGAAAACCATTGAAAACATTTGGATTGGAAATCGTATAACCGCCAGTCAAAGCTACATGTGGCAAATAAGCAGCACGTATCAATTTCACACTTTCTTTGGAAAGGTCAATCGCATTCTGAAGCATCTTCAACTCTGGACGGGTACTCTTGGCAGAATCGGATGCTGCCGCTTCTTGCTGATGAATATCTATCGCCTGACCGGAAAGGGCAAGTGATTCTTTTTCTTCGTCAGCCAACTGAATGTCCTGATTCATCGGAATACCGCAGAGCTGACAGAGCAGCATCTTGGAGAGGGTCAGACCATCTTCTACCTGCATAATCTGCATATCCGCTTCGTTTACCTTCACATCGACTTTGAGACCGTCTGCCTTTGTAGCTACACCCTGTTTGATCATTTTATGCACATCATCATCCAGTTTCTTGACTAAATCTCTATAGCTGGTGGCAAGTTTCTGCTTCTGTCTCAAGGAAACAACCATCCAGTATGCCTGGTCGATATTGTAAAGCGTATTTTGCGTCTGCATGTCAATATCGTTTGCAGCCATTTGCTCGCCAATATCAGCTATCTTGTTGGCTGCAATGATGGCTCCTCCCATATAAATAGGTTGACGGAGCATGATGCTGCCGGCCCAGATATTTCGGGTATCCGTGCGGAAGGCATCTACCAGATTTTGACCAGCTCCATTAAGCTTTTCTGTTACTCCCGGCAACTTGCTTCCGAGTGCCTGACCAATCTGCTGGGCTGCCTCCTGAGAGATAAGTCCCTGACTGACAAGCTCGCCCATCATGGTGCTCAGGTTGTTGGTAACTCCAGCTCCTAAGTTGGATCCGATATTGCTGATGGCACTTTTCTGGTTACTGTTGAGAAGGGAAATCTCACGGTTGAACCATTCATATCCGCCCAGCGCATCTACTTTGGGGAGATACTTGGTTCTTGCTGATTTCTTCAGGTTGTAAGCGATATCCTTCTTGAGTCTTGACGCATTGATTTGCTTATTATTGCGCAATGCCATGGCTCTGCAACTGTCAAGGCTCAATACATTTTGAGCCTTCATAGGGAGCATTGCGGCAAATAACAGGCAAAGAGTTACAATCTTTTTCATACACAAAAAACTATATGAGTTATATTATTTTTGTGCAAAATTATGGATAATTTCTTAAAAATCAAAGTTTTTTTGTATTATCAATTCTTAATAATTGAAAAATATCTATATTTGTGGAAAAATGGAACATCTAAGATTGATGAACGATTATATTATAACGAACTAAACTTTCGCATATCAGGAAGTTAAAGGAGTTAAGGAAGTTAAGGAGTTAAGACGTATGTTTTGCAGCTCAAGACAGGTAAGATGCAAGGTGGATGCTTAAATATCGTATGCATGCATATAGCAGATGTATGTGGATGAACCTCCGATGGATGGTAATATTCCAGGTTTCAACATTTCAAAGATCGATATTTGCCCTTTTGGGGTCTATCAGAGAAGCTTTCGACTCATTCAAGGCGATTTCTCGAAAGATATTCACCAGCGGAGCCGATTGCTATGTTTCACTCAGAATGACCACACTGGTCAGACTGAATTCAAAATATGCCCCTTTTTAAAGTGAACTCAATTAATATTTCCAATCCTTCGATTGATGGCGCAAAGTTACACAGATTCTCTGAGTTACTTATCCCTTTTGATGCTTTTCTATGCTTTTCTATCCCTTTCTATCCCTTTTGATGCTTTTCTATCCCTTTTGATGCTTTTCTATCC